>Ga0302325_10001168_pt1 | contig 68343 bp, 60 predicted proteins | sample Palsa_T0_2_FD_201948 | JGI IMG/M metagenome (GOLD analysis project Ga0302325, IMG submission 201948) | Peat permafrost microbial communities from Stordalen Mire near Abisko, Sweden - Palsa_T0_2 | ecosystem: Environmental > Terrestrial > Soil > Palsa > Peat permafrost | place: Sweden: Abisko...
GGCCGGCGCTGTGGTGAATCCGCTCAACGTGATGCTGACCGACGACGAAGTCGCCTACATCGCGCGCGACTGCTCGACGGCCGCGATCTTCTGCGAAGCCGGGCGCCTCGCGGCGATGGAAGCGTTGCGCGACGCGCTGCCGTCGCTACGCGAAATCGTTTCGTTCGACGGCGGCAGCCCCCGCAGCTCGAGCTTCGAGGAACTCTTGGAGCCGCCGGCGGCTGCGCAGCCGCGTTTCGTGCCGCAGCCGAGCGACATGTCGACGCTGGGCTACACCTCGGGCACGACCGGCCGGCCCAAGGGCGCGATGCAATCGCAGCGCGCCGTTCTCCTGAACTGCGCGCTGACCGCGACCATGCACGCGCGCTCCGAGCGCGACGTCGTGGTGACGGCGCTGCCGGCCCCGCACGTGTACGGCAACGTCGCGATCAACGGAACGTTCCTGGCCGGCGGCACGGTCGTTCTGATGGAACGCTTCGCGGCCGCCGAAGCGCTCGCGCTGATCGCGGAACGCCGCGCCACGCTCTTCGAAGGCGTGCCGACCATGTACGCGATGATGCTGGCCGACCCGTCGATCGAACGCACGGATCTCTCCTCGCTCGTGCGGTCGACCGTCGGTGGGCAGACCATTGCGGTGCCCTTGCTCGAGGAATGGGAGCGTCGTAGCGGCGGAGCGCCGGTTCTGGAGCTGTGGGGCATGACCGAAATCTCGGGCCTCGGGACGACGCACGCGTTCCACGCGCCCAACGTTCACGGGTCGATCGGGGTGTCGCTGCCGGGCGTCGAGGTTCGCGTCGGAACGTTCGACGATCGCACCGTGAGCGCGAAGGCGGGCGAACCCGGCGAACTGCTGGTGCGCGGCCCGCTCAACATGCTCGGCTATTACGGCCGGCCCGATTGGACTTCGGAAACGATCGACCCCGCCGGCTGGCTGCACACGGGCGACGTCGCATACGCCGACGAGACCGCACACTTCTTCGTGGTCGACCGCCTCAAGGACATGATTCTCACCGGCGGCTACAACGTGTATCCCGCCGAAATCGAACGCGTGCTCTCTAGCCACCCAGCCGTCGCAATGGTCGCGGTCGGACGCGTACCCGATGCCGTCAAAGGCGAGCTCGCGCGAGCATACGTTGTCTTGCGTCCCGGCACCGATGCGAGCGAAGCCGCGCTCATCGAACATTGCCGCGCGCAGCTCGCCTCTTACAAACTTCCGCGTTCGGTGGCCTTCGTCGACGATCTCCCAAAGACGTCGACCGGCAAGATCATGCGCCGCGAGCTGAGCCGCCTCGACGCAATCCCAGCGACCCGCTAAATCGCGCTTCGGCCCGGGCCGCCGCGAGGGGCCCGGGCCAGTGGTTGGCGGCTTCGTGCGCCTGAAGTCTTCCGTAGAGGACCGTTCTGCGGCTAGATCCCAAGCCGTGGTCCCCATCCGCCGAACACGCCGCTGCGATTTGCGCTGACGGGGCCGACGATCGTGGGCCGCCGGTCGGCCGAGTCTGGGTTTCGCTGCAATCGCGGCAGCGCGCTTTGGGTGAGGTTGGCTGCGACTGAGGTCTCATTGTTGCGCATCTTCCGAGCCTTTCCTGATGGGTGCCTTGCGGCGGTGTTGTGTCACCATCATGGCACTTCGAAGGGCGGCGAACCACGGCGATCCGGACGCGGCACCCGGACGATCGACCCGGACGTTTTGCCGCTAGCGCGCGTCGCTCGAGCGTCCGCCTCGGTCCCGCACGCTCTCCAGATCCTGGAGCAGTCGCTGTGTGAAGACCGCGACCAACGAGAGCCGGAACGCGGGCTCGCCGTCGTAGAGTTCCAGCAGCTCGTCCTGGCCGATCGCGCGCACGGTCACCTCGCTCGCGCAGACGGCGCTGGCGGTCCGACGATTCTGGGCGGAAAAGAACGCAATCTCGCCGAGCAACTCGTGCGCTCGCACCTCGACGCCGATCTCCACGAGCTGCACCCGTCCGCAAACAACGTAGAGGAGCTCGCGGGCTTCATCTCCCGCACGAAAGATGACGTCCCCGGCGCGATATTTCCGCACCGAACTGAACCGCGAGAGCCACGCCGGCGCTTCGCCGGGAATCGTGCGCGTTGCGTCCGCAGTCGCGGCCGGCTCGACGACCGCCTCCCGAACGCGCAGGCTCGGCGCTCGCCGGGTGACGCCTTCCGCGCCGAGCGCGACCCGCGCGGCATGCAGCCGGCGCAGGCCCTCGCCATCGAGTCCAAACTCCGCCCACGCATCGGCGAGCACGCTAGTGAGCTCCGCACCCAGCACGACGTCGTGGCGCTCTGCAACCGACCAGTCGAGCGCCGCACGCACGTCTGCGATGTCGGCAAGGAGTGCTCCGAATGCGGCCCGCGAGTCGATCTCCGGCTGCGCGCGCCAGGCTGCCGCAGCGACTTGTGCGCGATCGCGAAAGTACTCGGCGTGGTGCCGCGCGAGATCGGCATCTTCGCCGCTCTCGACGGCGAGCGCGCGTGCGAACGCGCGTAACGTCTCCAGCAGTCGATAGTGCCTTGGCTCCTGCGAAGCGTGCACGACGGTGACGAGCGACTTCGAAACGAGCGTCGCCACGGCGTCACGGACGACCTCCGGTGCTTCGCCGCAGACGGCCACCGCCGCGCTAACGTTCCAGCTCCCCGCAAAAACACCGAGCCGGCGGAAGACGCGCTTCTCGCCCTCGCTCAAGAGCGTGTAGCTCCACTCGAGCATGGCGCGCAAGGTACGGTGCTTGTGCTGCGCCGTTCGCTTGCCGCGCGCGAGGAGGCTAAAGCGGCTGTCGAGCGCGCCGCAAATTTCCCGCAACGTCAAGTCGCGAACGCGCGCCGCCGCAAGCTCGAGCGTCAGCGGCAAACCGTCCAGCCGCTCGCAGATTTCTGCGATCGCTTCCGGATCCGAAACGGCCGAAGCGAGGAAGAAGCGTGGGTCCGCGTCCGCGGCGCGATCGAGAAAGAGTTGGACCGCCGGCGATTCGCGGAGTTCGTCGAGCGGGCGAACTCGTTCGTCGCGGCTCACGCCGCGCGGTGGAAGCGCCAGGGGCTCGACCTGATAGACGAGTTCGCCGTCGGTGTCCAGCGCTTCGCGGCTGGTCACCAGGACCCGCACCGAGGGGCACGTTTGCGCGATGCGCTGGGCGATGTGCGCGATCCAATCCAGTACGTGCTCGCAGTTATCCAGAACGAGCAGAACGCGTTGCTCTCGCAAGGCGTCGACGATGCTATCTAACGCCGGCTCGTTCGGTATTTCGCGAAGACCGAGCGTGTGCGCGACGCTAGCGCTCACCGCTTCAGGATCGGCGACCGCAGCCATGTCGACGAACCACACGCCATCGCGAAACCCATCCCACGCGAGCAGCGCGTGCGCCGCTTCGATGGCCAATCGCGTCTTGCCGACCCCGCCTGCCCCGTGCAACGTCAGGAGGCGCCGAGCGTGGAGCAATTTCGTCAGCGCCTCCAAGTCGCTTTCGCGGCCGCGAAACGAGTTGAGGGCGTACGGAAGGTTGTGGGGCGCCTCCGCCTGGGCCGCGGCTTCGGCGTTACCAACCGGACCAGCGATGCGGTCCGTCTCGTTGATCCTGGGAAGCCCGACTTTGCGCGAAGCGGCGGCTGCGGCCTCGAGCCTCGCGCGATCGTCCGGCACGAGGCCGAGTCCATCGCAAATGAACGCGAGCGTCTCGCGATGCGGCGCTTGGCGCCTGCCTCTTTCCAACGCTCCGATCGTGTCCAGACTGATGCGCGCACGTTCTGCCAGGGCTTCTTGTGAGAGCCCTGCGGCGATGCGTAACTGACGCAACAAGATTCCGAACGGTAGACGTCCGCCGTCTCTCACGATAAGCTCGCCCTCCGGGTGCTCGCACCGTTCGGCGATGCGCCGGCCGACACCGCCCGGAAGATCACGCGGCACTCTCGCTGAGGCCGCCGTCCCTGGATGGCACGCATCGGCAGCGTTTTGACCGCCTGGTCTGCGATGATAGAATAGACCGTCGACGGCGAGGACGTGCTGCCCGCCTTCGTTCTCGACCTCAGCGTCGTCTTCGCCGACTGATTCGAGTTGCTCAGCTCAAATCGGCGCGCTCTCGACTTGACGAAGCGATCGGTGCGCATGATATCCTGGGTGTGGAGAAATGCAGACAACGCCGGAGATCGTCCTTCCCGAAACCAAACCAGAGACCGAATGGGTTCGCGGGCGCGCTTTGCAAAAAGTGAGTCCGACGTATCGCCACGCGCGACTGCAGAATCTCTTGGGCGGCATGCTGATGGAATGGGCAAATGGCCGCGGTCGCGTCGGCACGGAGTGGCGCTTCCGCGTCAATCCCCCGGGCGAAGCGATTCGCCCGCTGGTGCCTGACGTCGCCTATCTTTCGTACCTGCGGTGCGGCCCCGATGAGGACGCAGCGGCACAACTACCGCTTGGAGCCCCGACTGTTGCCGTCGAAATTCTTTCTCCCGACGACCGAACGAGCGACGTCGAAGACAAAATCGCAACCTATTTGCGCGCCCGTTGCGAGCTGGTTTTGATCGTCGATCCTGGGAAGGAAACGATCGTGGCGATCGATCCCGCGAGCCGAGCAATTTTCCCGCGCGGGCAAGTCTTCCGGCACCCTTCGGTCGATGGCTTTACCGTCGACCTCTCGACGTTGTTTGACGCTGCCCGTCGCTAGCTGGAGGTAATCGAGCTTCACTGCTTGCAGGCGCCTCGCGTTAGCTTCGCCGGGCGTACTACTGTATCGTGGTGCTGGGCGGGCGCTTCTTATAGCCGGCCCGCGAACGTGCTATGGTGACGGCATGGGGCTGCGCAGAAATGGTTTCCGGGGACTGTGTCGGTTGAAGACCGCCGGCGCCTGTCTGACGGCGCTTGGGCGTCGATTTTGACGGTCGTCCTCCGAATTCTCGACGGGCGCCGCCCTGCGCAAACGACGTAGGACCGTGAGGTGCGCGAGATCGAAGCGCGCTATTCGCGGGCCTCGTTGACCGTCTCCCCACGTTCCGGCTCGCGCCGGCGCCGGTAACCGCGACCGGCCAGAGGAAACTCATCGCGGCTGTCTGGTGTCGCAGCGTTGAGCGGGGCGCGGTGCCCGCTCTTCGGGTTTATGGGAATAGGGGAAAGCACACGTGGAACGTTTCCGAGATGGGTGCGGCGTGACAAATCAGGTTCGCTTGCGATGAGCAGCCAAGCGTTCGTCTCCGAGGCCGTTGCGCCCACCGCGCCGGCCAATGCACAGCCTCCCGCAACTGCCCCAAAGGTCGTGGAAGTTGTTTTCACAGTCAACGGGAATCGCTTGGCGCTGGTCGTCGATCCGCGGGCCACGTTGCTCGACACGCTGCGCGAGACGCTCGGTCTGACCGGGACGAAGAAGGGCTGCGATCACGGCCAGTGCGGGGCTTGCACGGTGCACGTCAACGGGCGGCGCGTCAACTCGTGCCTTTCGTTCGCAGCGATGCACGACGGCGACGAAGTTACCACGATCGAGGGTCTGGGGACGCCGGAGAATTTGCACCCAATGCAAGCCGCCTTCGTCGAGCACGACGGCTACCAGTGCGGCTATTGCACGCCCGGACAAATCATGTCGGCGGCCGCACTGTTGTCGGAGCCGTGCGGACCGTCGAACGCCGACGTGGCGGAAAGCATGAGCGGGAATATCTGCCGCTGCGGCGCGTACCAGAACATCGTCGCCGCCATCCAGTCCGTGCGCACGCAAGGCTGAATCCGTGAACGCTTTCGCCTTCACCCGGGCCGACAGCGTCGCCGGCGCGCTTCGCGCAGCCGGCGGGGATGCGAAATTCGTGGCCGGAGGCACGACCCTCGTCGATTTGATGAAGCTCGGCGTGGAAAACCCGACGACCGTGATCGACATCAGCCGCATGCCGCTCGCGGGCGTGAGCCGCATGCCGGACAACGGGCTTCAAATCGGCGCACTCGCGCGCAATGCGGACGTCGCGCACCATCCCGACGTTGTCAACGGCTATCCGGTGCTTTCGCAAGCGCTGCTGGCGGGCGCCTCCGCGCAGTTGCGCAACATGGCGACGACGGGCGGAAACCTCCTGCAGCGCACGCGATGCGTCGCCTTCCGCGACACGGCGATGGCCTGCAACAAGCGTTCGCCCGGAAGCGGCTGCGCGGCGATCGGCGGGTTCAATCGCAACCTCGCAATCCTCGGCACGAGCGATCGCTGCATCGCCTCGCATCCCTCCGACCAGAACGTTGCGCTGACCGCCCTCGAAGCGACCGTGCAGATCAGCGGCCCGAAAGGCGAGCGCAGCGTGCCGATCGGCGACTTCTACCTGCTGCCGGGCGACACGCCCGAGCGGGAGACGGTGCTGGAGCCGGGGGAGCTCGTGACCTCAGTAACCGTGCCTCCGCCCGCGCCGGGCGCGAAATCGGCGTACCTCAAACTGCGCGATCGCGCGTCGTACGAATTCGCGCTTGCCTCGGCAGCGGTCGTCGCAATCGTACGAGGCGGTACGATCGAGCGGGTGCGCATTGCGATGGGCGGCATCGGCACGAAGCCGTGGCGGAACCTCGAGGCCGAGGCGGCCCTTCACGGCAAGCCTGCGACGGCCGAGCAGTTTGCGAAGGCTGCGCAGATCGTCCTAAGCGATGCGAAGCCGCAGTCGCAGAACGGCTTCAAGGTCGAGCTCGCGAAGCGCTGCCTCATTGCGGCTTTGACCACGGTCACGCAGGGCGCATAGCGCGATGGCGTCGAGCGTTCTCGGCCAAGCCCTGCCGCGCATCGATGGCCCGCTCAAGGTGAGCGGGAGCGCCGAATACACCACCGATCGTATCTTCGAGAATATGGTCTACGCGGTGCCCATCGGCAGCACGATCGCGAACGGCCGCATCGCGGCCCTCGATGCGTCGCAGGCTCGAGCGATGCCGGGCGTGATCGAGGTTTTCCATCGCGGCAACGTCGGCGAGCTCTACAAAGCATCGCCCAAGGCCGGCATGATCGACGAGACGCGACCGCCTCTCGCCGACGACGTCATTCGTTACTACGGTCAGTACGTCGCGCTCGTCGTTGCGGAGACGTTCGAGCAGGCGACTGCGGCCGCGTCGTGTGTCAAGGTCACGTATGCCGGCGTTGACGCTCCCAACGTCGCGCTCGAATTGTCGGCTGACGACGAACCGAACGAGGTCGACCGGCGGGGCGATCCCGCGGCGGCCTACGAGGCGTCGCCGGTCAAGGTCGACCAGACCTACGTGACGCCGGCCGAAACGCACAATCCGATAGAGCTGCACGCCACGGTCGCAACCTACGACGGCGAGCAATTCACCCTCTACGAGACGACCCAAAGCGTTTTCAACCATCGTAACGTCATGAGCGAAATTCTCGGCGTGCCGCGCGAGAACGTCCGGGTCATCGTAAAGTTTCTCGGCTCGGGGTTCGGCGGAAAGCTCTGGCCCTGGCCGCACGACGCGCTCGCCGCGGCGGCTGCGCGGGAGCTGCGGCGCCCGGTGAAGCTCGTCGTGACGCGCAAACAAATGTTTGAAACCGTCGGTCACCGCCCGCGCACCCAGCAACGGGTGCGGCTGAGCGCCGACCGCGACGGCACGCTCACGTCGCTGCGGCACGAGTCGATCAACGACGCGGGCATGCTCGACGAGTACGACGAGAACTGCGGTGAGGCGACGCCGTACCTGTACGGGACGCCCAACCTGCTCGTGACCTCGGCGCAGACCCGGCGGAACATCGGCCCGCCGACGGCGATGCGTGGACCCGGGGCCGTGCCGGGCCTCTTCGCGACGGAATCGGCCTACGATGAACTGGCCCTCGCCCTCGACATGGATCCCGTCCAGTTACGTCTGCGCAACGAACCCACGCGGGATCAAGGCTTGGATATTCCGTTTTCGTCGCGGCACTACGTCGAATGCCTGACCCTGGGCTCCGAGAAATTCGGCTGGTCCGAGCGCTCGCGTGCGGTCGGATCGATGCGTAAAGACGGAGTGATCCTCGGTTGGGGCGTTTCCGGCTGCTCGTGGCTTGCCGCGCGCTTCGATGCCGAGGCGCGCGTCGAACTCCTCGCGGATGGGTCGGCGCGCGTGGCGATGGGGACGCAAGACATCGGCACCGGGACGTACACGGTGCTTGCGCAGCTCGTTGCCGAAGCGACCGGGATTCCGCACGAGCGCGTCGTCGTCGAGTTAGGCGACTCGCGTTTGCCGCCGGGGCCGACTTCCGGCGGTTCGATGGTCACGGCTTCGGTGATTCCGGCCGTGCTCGGAGCGGCGCGTGAAGCGATGAAATCGGCGATCGAACTTGCGACGAGCGGCCCCCAAGCGCCCTTCGCGGGTCGAGATGCCGGGGATCTGCGCTTCGCGGGTGGTCGAATCGTTGCGCGCCGCGGCGGCAAAGGCGTTCCGTTTGACGCGGCGCTCCGAAAGGCGTCGGTGTCGAGGGTTTCGGGCTCGGGCAAGGGGCAGCGCACGTTTGGGCAAGAGCATCCCAAATATTCGATTCACTCCTACGGCGCGCAATTCGTCGAGGTCGCATGGCAACCCGAGATTGCGCGGTTGCGCGTCAACCGGGTCGTGACGGTCATCGACGCGGGCCGAATGATCAACCCGCGCCTGGCCCGCAACCAGGTGGAGGGCTCGGTCGTCATGGGCGTGGGAATGGCGCTCTTTGAGGAAACGCGTTACGATCCGCGCTCCGGCGCTCCCGTCAACAGCAACTTAGCCGACTACGTCGTTGCAACCCACGCCGACGCGCCGCACATCGACGTGACGTTTCTCGATTACCCCGATACGGAACTCAACGAACTCGGTGCCCGCGGCGTCGGTGAGATCGGCTTAGCCGGAATTGCGTCGGCAATCGCGGCAGCCGTCTACCACGCGACCGGCGTGCGCGTGCGAACGCTGCCGATCGAGATCGAGAAGCTGCTCTCCGCGTAAGGGCGAATCTCGCCGGCCCGACCTCGAACGCCGCCCGCACTGACTGGAGCGAACGCGCCGAACGAGCGGTACGGAATTTGCGCTGGGATGTCGAAATCGGCCCGGGTTCGCGCGTCATTGGGATAGGCGCGCTCGACGCGTCGTAAAATGGCCGCAGGAGTATCAAAATGGAGTATATCTTTCAACTATACGCCGACGAATCGCGCTGGGCGAAGCTGAGCGCGGAGGAGTCGGAACGCACGCACGGTGCCTATATGGCTTACGCCACCGCCTTGCGCGAAGCCGGCATCTTCGTCGGCGGAGACCGGCTCGAACCGACCTCGACGGCGACGACGGTGCGGGTAACGGCCGACGGCAAGACGACCGTGCTCGACGGCCCGTACGCCGACACGAAGGAGCAGCTCGGAGGGTTCTTCATCGTCGACGTTCCCGATTTGGACGCGGCAATCGCGTGGGCGGCGCGTTGCCCGGCCGCGAGCCACGGGACCGTCGAAGTTCGTCCGATCGGCGAGGTGCCGGCGACCGTTTGAGCGAGCGTGCAGTTGCGCACCGCGTCGCCGAGCGCTCCGCGCGAGAGAGCTACGGAAAGCTCCTGGCGTACCTCGCGGCGCGGTGCGGCAACTTCAGTGCGGCCGAAGATGCGCTCGCCGATGCCTTCGCGTTAGCGCTGGAGCGCTGGCCGAGCGACGGTGTCCCGCGCACGCCCGAGGCCTGGCTGCTTGTCACCGCGCGGCACCGGCTCTTCGATCGTGTGAGGCGCGACCAGCGCGCCGACCGCTTGCACCATCGGCTCGTCCAGGCGGCGCGCGATGCGCAGCAAGAATTCGAGAAGACAAACGACCTCGCCGACGAGCGGCTGGCGATGATGTTCGCCTGTGCGCACCCGGCGATTCCGCACGATATCCGCGGACCGCTGATTCTCCAAGCCGTACTGGGGCTCGATGCGGCGCGCATCGCCTCGGCGTTTCTCGTTGCGCCCGCGACGATGGGCCAGCGGCTCGTGCGCGCCAAGCGCAAGATCGCGGCGGCGCGCATTCCCTTGCGCGTTCCGGCGGCGGAAGAACTGCCCGAACGGATGGGCGCGGTCCTTGCCGCGATCTACGCAACGTTTGCTCACGGGTGGGACGACCCGACGGGCTTGGACCCCCGCTCGCACGGGCTCGTAGCCGAAGCGCTGTGGCTCGGACGGCTCGTCGCACAGACGTGCCCCGGCGAGCCGGAACCTTTGGGGCTGATCGCTTTGATGCTGCATGCGAACGCGCGCTATGCCGCGCGCCGCAGCGTGGCCGGCGCATACGTTCCGCTCGGCGATCAGGACCCGTCGCGTTGGGATACGGCCGCGATCGGCGAGGCGGAATCGCTGTTAAGGCGCGCCGCGCGAATGGGGCTTCCGGGACGCTTTCAGATCGAGGCAGCAATTCAATCCGCGCACGCGGTGCGACGGTTTCGAAGGGAACCGGATTGGAACGTCATCCTTACGCTCTACGACGATTTGCTACGCTTAACGAAGTCACCGGTCGTCGCGCTCAACCGTGCCGTTGCGCTCGGTAGGGTCGACGGCGCGCGAGCTGGACTTGCTGCCCTTGCCGCCGTTGCGGCCGACGCTCGTCTGGGCCAGTATCAACCCTATTGGGCCGCCCGGGCCGACTTGCTTTCACGCGCGGGCGACGTCGACGAGGCTCGCACCGCGTACGCGCGCGCGATCGGGCTGACGATCGATCTCTCGGTTCGTCAATACTTGACCTACGCGGCGGAGCGTTGCGCGAACCTAGCGTCGAGCATGGCAAAGACAACTCCCGCGCCGAAGACGATGGCCGCGAATGCGGCCGCGGCGGAGAGACCGTAGCGGTCGACGAGCGGCGCGACGCCGACGGGGCCGACGAACTGACCTACGGCGAGCATCGTCGTGACGGCGCTGAAGTTCGCGGGATACGTTTTGGCGGAGCTTCGCTTGCGCGTGAGCGCCGTAACGATGGCGGGCGTCGCGGTCGAGCCGATGCCGAAGGTGACGGCGCTGGCTAGCGCCGCGACCACCGTCGTCGTCAGCGCAAAGGCCGCCCCCAGGGCGCAGCACGCGAGCGCAAACGCCAATGCCGTTCGAATGCGCGGCGAGTCGATGTGGCGCCCAATCAGCAACGCGCTGACGGTCCCGCTCAAGCCGACCACCGCCCAGGCGAAGCCGGCCGCGCCATCGGGAACGCCGTGCATGCGAAAGAGCGCAACGGCAAACGTCGCGTACGCGATGTACGCCGCGCCGGCTGCGAAGTACGCGATGTTGAGAAACAAGAAGCGCTGCGGCCGCACGAGATCGCGCAGCTCGAAACTCGAACCCAAGCCGCCTAGGATCGCGTGTGGCGGCGTGCGGCGCAGAGCCCGCGTGAAGCCGATCACGGCGACCGGGCAGAAAAGCGCCATCACGATCCACATCAGACGCCATGAAATGACGGGCGGGGCGGCGTTCGCCAAGGGCGCGATGGGACCGGCGGCGGCCAGACCCAGCCCAAGGCCGGCCCACATGGCGCTGCTCGCGCGTCCGCGAAACTCGGGTGCGACGCGCTCGAAGGTCAGCACGGCGGTCGTCCCGATCGCGAATGCGGATGCGATTCCGATCGCTCCTCGCCAGATGCCAAGCATGACGATGTCGTGGGCGCCGGCGGATGCGGCAAGCCCTGCGCCGACGAGCAGCGTCGAGACGACGAATCCGCGCCGGCAGAGGCGAGCATCGCCCGCGACGAGCGGCGTGAACAACGTTCCCACGAGATACCCGGCAAGGTTGATGGCATTGACGACGCCGAGGGTGCCGTACGAGGCGCCGAATTCGGCGTGAAGCGCCGGCAGCACGGCGCCGAACGAAAACCGCGAGAAACCCAGATTGACGGCAAAGGAAACGAGCGCCCACCCCATGAGACGGCGTCGCTCCCCCGCGGCAGCGGGCTGGACGAGCGGCATTTCGAGGATTGTCGCCATTCGCGGCAATCGTACCGCTTGGTTAGGGTGCGAGCAACGCGAATGGTATGGCTAACCGGGCGGAGGCGCGGCCGGTTCGGTCTTGGGGGAGTCGAGCGTGTTTCCAGGGACGCCTCGGGTGGAACGCAAGACCATGCGAAACGAACGAAATGGTGGAACGCGCGTCGCCATCCTCGCCACAGACGGTGTCGAGCGCGTCGAACTCACCGAACCACGTAAGGCGCTCGAGGGGGCCGGCTTTACGGCCGAGCTCGTCTCTCCCGCGAAAGGTGCGCTCCAATCCTACGATCACGAAGAGAAGTCGGAGCGCATCCCAGTCGACCGCGAACTCAACGAGACGTCACCCAACGAGTATGACGCGCTGCTGCTGCCGGGCGGCGTCCGCAATCCCGACATTCTGCGGATGAACGAAAAGGCCGTTGACTTCGTGCGGGCCTTTGTCGACGCGGGCAAGCCGGTCGCCGCGATCTGCCACGGCCCGTGGATGCTCGTCGAGGCAAATGTCGTTGACGGCCTCAACGTCACGTCGTGGCCGTCGGTTCGAACCGACCTTGAGAATGCGGGTGCGTCATGGACTGACGAACCGGTCGTCGAAGACGAATGGCTCATCACCAGCAGAAAGCCTGACGATCTCCCGCAATTCAACGAGCGCATCATCGAGCTGTTCCGTCAAGGGAAGGCGGCGGGGCAGGCGGAGACCGCAGGGCGCCGATAACCCGACCCCAGTGGACCAAAAGAAGGGGGCCGCTCTACGCGGCCCCCTTTCTCTAGATGTGCGGAGTCCGGTTAGACGCCGGCGAGCACGCGCTCGGGAACCGTGCGACCCTCATCAAGGTCGAGGAGGTCGGGCCACGACGTGACGTCCTTGCGGTTCGGCGCAATCTTTGCGCGGAGTTCCTCAAAGTGTTTGCGGCTCTCGCCTTCGGGTTTGCGTGAAAGCGTCTGCGCGTTGAAGTGCTCGATCTCCACTTGGCTTTTCTTGGCGATCAGCGGCTTGAGGTAGCCCTCAATGTCCCCGTTGCGAGCCGGGTTTGTCGAGGCTTCTGAAGCAAGCTGAGCCAGCTTCTTGCCGTCGATTCCGAATGCTGCGAACAGCGCCTGGTCCATGGGGCAATCGTAATGGTATTCGCCGATTTTACCCTGTGCGAGCATGGTCGCTTTATCGATCGTGCGGGCTAGCTGCACGATTCCGAGATACTTTTCATGCACGCTGCGCGGATACGTTTTGTTGGACTCCATAGGTTTGTCGCCTTTCATTGGCGGCCCCATGAACCCAGGACCCGCCGGATAGTTGCCGATTTCCGGCTTTCTCGAAATTTTCGGCTACGGGCGGCTGTGGTCGGGAGCGCCGAGCGCTTGGTCCCAGCCGAGAATTCGCGCGGTCATTTCCGCACGGTTGTGGGTCTCCGTCTTTTCCAAAAGGCCTTTTATATGATCCTGTACGGTCGAGGACGTGATATGTAAGCGCCGCGCGATCTCGCTGAGGTGAAGCCCGTCGAGCAGAAGCGCGAGCACTTGTACCTCGCGAGGCGATATGCTGAAGCGAGCGGCCGCGCTCGTCAGCGAGCGGCCCGGCTTGCTTCGTTCGATGGAAACGCCAATGAACAGTCCCGTCACGCCGCTCATCGGGCGCGTCCGGACGACCAGGAAGGGCACCGGCCGCGCGACGCCGGTGCGTTGCGACGCCGCATCGCTCGTCCAATGCGCGGTCAAATCGCGGACGGCTTCTTGGAGAATGTAGGGCAAGCGTTTCTGCAACGGCAATTGTAGGGGCGTCAGCGCCACGCGCCGCTCGTTTTCGGAGGTCCAGGCCAGGACGATTTCGAGCTCGAGGTTGAGGATGTAGTGTGCGGCCGGCCCTTCGGCATCAAGCTGGTCCTGTGGTTCGCCCTCCTCGCCTTCAAGCCGAAAGCCGGCCAAACGTTCGTCTTGAGATTCCATGAGCCGAAGTTCCGACAAACGATCCGATGCGGCATCGAGCGCGAACGTGAGCGCCCGTATCTCGCTTGACGTAAACGGCCCCAGCTCCTCGGTTCGCAGCATCGAAAGAATCCCGAACCGGGCGCGGTTATCGGCGAAGAGCAAGGCCAGGCCGCTGCTGTAGGGCTCGGAAGGCTCGAACGCCGCGGCGATGCTCGGCCCACCAGCGGCGCGGCTGCGCTGCAATATGTACTGCTTCTTGAGATTGAGAAACTCGTCTCCGTTGTGGCTCGCGGAGAGGAGCTGGTCGGCATCGCCGTCGACCTTAAAGCGCGCGAAGCTCCAGTGCGAAACGGGCACGAGCTCGAGAATCGTCTTGATGATCGCGCGCACCGGGTCGGATGCGGGGACCTCGTCGAACGGCACGACCTCGGGATCGTCCGCGCTTGCGTCGAAGCCCAAGACTATGCCCGCCGTCCACCAAGGCGGCAAGCCGTGCAAGGGGCATCCCTAAGTTTCACGGTACCGGCGACCTCGTTTACCTGCTATCGTGGTCGAGGACCAGCGGCGTTTGATCGCCGCGGCGAGCGATTTCGCAAATCTGCTACGCCAAACCTTGGCGCGCCGGTACCGCCCGTCAGAACGGCGACCAGAAATGGCACGACCCAACCGAGTTTCTTGCTTGGCCCGAATCGAGCCCAGTGCGGTTCCGCTCTTGGCCGAATCGCTAACGGCTGCGGGCCAACCGGCCCCCGTCTTCGTGCGCCAACTCGCCGTAACGGAGCTCGGGCTGCTCGCTCCCGGCGTCCTCATACTTGACCTCGACGGTCTCGAGACCGATCCGCTCGAGATGTTGCGCATGCTGCGTTTCGTGCTGCCGGCCTGCATGATTGCCGTCTACACGAACGTGCTCGAGGAGCCGTGGGCTCTGGCGTGCCATATGGCGGGCGCAAACTGTCTGCTTTCAAAGGCGAGCGACGCAGAGCAAGTCACGCTCGGTCTTCGCGGTTCCCTCCAACGCGGATGCTATACCGATCCAAGCTTCACGGCCGCATGAGCCGAGCGCCGTGGATGCTTGAGGCAGCGTCATGACCGTCGTACGCGACGCCGAAGAGTTGGACTTCGTCTGGACGAGCAGCGTATTCGGCGGATTCAAGGTGTCGACACGGATCATGCCGGCGCATAGCGCCCGGCGCGGAGGTGACTGGTGCGAGACGTTCGCGCTCTCGAAGCATGTCGTAGCGCTATCGATCGGCGACGTCTGCGGCCACGGCCTGGCCGCTTTCGAAGCGATGCTCTTGACCCGCCAATTCGTGCGCGACGGAGCGGCGTGGGGGCTCGATCCGAGCCAAACGCTGGCGCAGGTCAACCAGGCCCTGTGCCGGGAGGAGCGCGGCTTCTACGCGACCGCGATCTTTGGGCTGCTGGACACCCGTCGCAACACGTTCACGTTCGCCAACGCGGGTCATCCGCCGCCGCTACTGGCGGGAGCATTCGGCGAGTATTTCTTGGAGTTCGGCAACGGAGATCTGCTGCTCGGCATGAGCAAGGCGGCCATTGCACAGCTGCATGTCGTGACCATACCGGCCGAGACGCTGCTCGTGCTCTACACCGACGGCATCATCGAGCGCCAGCGCGACGTCATCCTCGGGCAAAGGCAGCTGCGCAATGCAGCGACCCTCGCCTACCGCTCTTCGGCACTGTCGGCCGCTCCTGTCATCGAGCGGCAGATGTTCTTGGCGGGATCGAGCCACGACGATGCAGCGCTCCTCACCGCTCGGGCGCCGTCGCCGCGAATGTATAGCACGCTATGACGCAAGATTTCGCGGCCCGGCGGCGCGTTCAAACAAAAGGCAATGCCACCGGCATCGGCTTGCTCGTGCTCCATATCGGCGCGCTCGCCGCGTTCATCCCGGGAACCTTCACGTGGCCGGCCCTGGGATTAGCGGTTGGGCTCTACTATCTCACGGGCGGAGTCGGCATCAGCCTTGGATTTCACCGGACCCTGACGCATCGCAGCTTACAATTGCCGCGCTGGCTCGAGTATCTCTGCGCCCTCAGCGGAACGCTGGCGCTGCAGGGCGGTCCGATCGAATGGGTCGCAACCCACCGCGCCCATCACGCCCACACCGATCGCGAAGGCGACCCGCACAACGTTCATCGGGGCTTGGGCTGGGCTCACGTCGAGTGGCTCTATCGGAGCAACGATGCGCGGCCGACGCAGGCCGAGCAACGGCGGCTCGCACCGGACCTAGTTCGCGTTCCGTTTTATCGCGTTCTCGAGAGCACGTATCTCTGGTGGCAGGTCGCACTAGCGCTCGTGCTCTTCGCCGCGGGCGGCTGGCCATGGGTCGTCTGGGGAATCTTCGTGCGCGTCGTGGCGACGTACCACGTCACCTGGCTCGTTAATAGCGCCGCGCACCACAACGGCTACCGGACGTACCGCACCGGTGACCTGTCGACCAACAATTGGTGGGTCGCCTTGCTGACCTGGGGCGAAGGATGGCACAACAACCATCACGCCTTCCCGTCGTCGGCACGTCACGGATTGGGCCGGCTCGAGCTGGACCCCACCTGGTGCGTGATCCGCATCCTAACGGTGCTGCGGCTTGCACGCAACGTGAAGCTGCCGACGGCAACGATGATGGAGCGAGTGAAGATTCAGCGACCTTGAGCTAGCGCGCAGTCCGCGTCGCGCCGCCCGCGAGAGCGACGCGAACGCTTATCGGATCAGTTTATCCGGCGTTATCGGCAGGTCTCGGATGCGGATGCCGGTCGCGTGGTAGACGGCGTTGGCAACGGCCGCCGCCGATCCGCAGATGCCGACTTCGCCGATGCCCTTCGCACCGGCAGGGTTCGCGAACGGATCGTCGCCTGCGATGAGGATGACTTCGACGTCGGGTATGTCGGCGTTGGTCGGCACGAGGTATTCGGAGAGGTTCGCGTTCATGATGCGCCCGCTGCGCGCGTCGTAGCGCGTGTCTTCGAAGAGCGCCATACTGATGCCCCACACGATGCCGCCCAACATCTGGCTGCGCGCCGTCTTGGCGTTGAGGATGCGGCCGCCGTCGAATGCGCCCACGAACCGGGTGACACGGACCGTACCGAGGTCGGGATCGACTTCGACCTCGGCGAAGTGCGCGCCGAAAGCCTGCGTGGCGTGTTCGGCTTCCTCCGGAGGCGGGCTGTCCTCGAGTTCGACCTCGAATCCATCGGCGGGTGGCTTACCGTCATGCGAAACGAGCAATTCGCGCATGCGGCGTGCGGCGACGACGACGGCCGAACCGACGCTTCCCGACGTCTGCGAGCCCGCCGCGATCGGTGCTGCGGGCAAGTCGGTGTTACCGAATTCGAAACGGACGCGTTCCGGCGGAATCTCGAGTATTTCTGCGGCGAGCTGCGGGTAGACCGTCGGCGTGCCGGTCCCTTGCTCGATCGTGCCGCACTGCACCAAGACGTTGCCGTCCGCGTTCATACGCATGCGCACCGTGCAGGGGCTGCGGTGGGTGGCCCGTGAGGCCGTCGCCATCCCGCTCCCGACGAGCATGCGGCCGCGGGAGGTCGATCGAACTTTCGGGTTCCGGGCGCTCCACCCGAACTGTGCGGCGGCAGCCGCATAGCACTCGCGCAATCGCTTGCTGCTGTAGGGCTTGCCCGAGTCCGGGTCGTTCGCGGAATAGTTGCGCAGGCGAAGCTCGAGCGGGTCGATGCCGAGTGCGTAGCTCAGCTCATCCATAGCCGACTCCATGGCGAACGAGCCGGTGGACTCACCCGGCCCGCGCTGATAGGTCGGCTTGCTGATGTTCAAGCGCGATAGCGTATCGGACATCGCGTAGTTGGGCACGGCGTAAAGGTCGCGGCTGAAAACGACGCTCGGTTCGACGAACTCGTCCGACATGCTCGTCTCGCTGAGAACGTCGTGCGTCACGGCCGCGAGCGTGCCGTCGCGCGCGGCGCCGAGCCCCACGACCTGCTCCGTCTGGGGGCGGTGCCCGACCCAGCCGAACATCTGCGGACGCGTAACCACGAGCTTTACGGGACGCCCCGCGAGGCGCGCGGCCATCGCCGCGAGCGGCACGTGCGACCACGTTTGGCCCTTGCAGCCGAATGCGCCGCCGACAAAGGGTGCGACGACGCGGATCGCTTTGGGATCGATGCCGAACGTCGCAGCGAGGCGGTGCTGAACTCCAAAGACCCATTGCGTCGCGTCGTAGATCGTCAGACGGTCGCCGGTCCATTGCGCGATCGTGGCATGCGTTTCCATCGGGTTGTGGTGCTCGGTGGGCGTACGGTACGTCTGCTTCAAGGTCACTGCGGCGCGCGCAAACGCGTCTTCCGGCATGCCGCGTTTGTGTTGCGCCGGTTTGCCGAAGATTTGGTCGGGGAGGAAGCGCTCGCCGGAAGCGAGTGCGGTCGTTGGTGGGCGCACGTCGTAGCGCACGCGCACGAGCCGGGCGGCGTAGGTGGCTTGCTCGAAGGTCTCTGCGATTGCGACCGCCACCGGCTGCCGGTCGAACTCGACGGCGTCGCCCTGCAAGAGGAATAGCAGCGAATCGTTGGCGTCCACCTTCCGGGCGTCGACGCGGGGCGCGTTGCGCGGCGTCATGATGGCGATAACGCCGGGAGCCGAGCGTGCGGCGGATTCGTCGATTGCGGCTATTCGCCCGTTGGCAATCGTGCTCTCGACGACGACGGCGTGGACCATCCCCGGGATGTCGTTGTCGGCGGTGTAAGCGATACGGCCGGTGACCTTGCCCGGCCCTTCAACGCGGTCCAGCGGTGCGCCGAGCACGGGCTGACTCATGCCGCCACCATTTCCAGCGCACGAACCAGCGTGCGTTTCGCAAGCGCGATCTTGAAGTCGTTCATGCCGTACCCGCGGGCGCCGGTGAGTGCCGCCTCGGCGGCGCCTTCGAAGGCCGTGCGGGTCGCGGGTGCGCCGGTGAGGTCGTGCTCGGCGGCACGCGGCCGCCACGGAACCGTGCCCACACCGCCGAGCGCCAGACGCGCCTGGCGAATCGTTCCGCCCTCGATGTCGAGGGCCACCGCCGCCGATCCGAGCGCAAACTCGTACTGGGCGCGGTCTCGAACCTTGAGGTAGGTGGAGCGCGCGCCGAAGGGTAGCACCGGAACGGAGAGCCCGGTAATCAATTCGCCATGGACCAGCACCGTCTCGAGGTGGGGCGTCGCGCCGGGAAGCCGGTAGAAATCGCTCAACACGATCGAGCGCGACCCCTGCGGCCCGGCGACGTTGACGACGGCGTCTAGCGCCACGAGCGGCACGGCGACGTCCGATGCGTGGGTTGCGATGCACCGTTCGCTCGTTCCGAGAATTGCCTCCATCCGGTTCTCCCCGCCGATCGCCCCGCAGCCGCTTCCCGGCGCGCGTTTGTTGCACGGCGCGGCGACGTCGCGAAAGTACGCGCAGCGCGTCCGCTGAAGAAGGTTCCCGCCCATCGAGGCCATGTTGCGCAACTGAGGCGACGCGCTCTGCTCGAGCGCAATTGCCACCATGGGGAACGCTTGCCGCACGACTGGATGCGCCGCGACATCGTTCAGCCGCGCGAGCGCCCCGATGTGCACGCTGTCGCCCCGCAGCTCGATTTTCGACAGCGGCAAGCGGTTGATGTCGACGAGCAGCGACGGCGCCTCAACGTGGATCTTCATGAGGTCGAGGATGTTCGTTCCGCCGGCTACGAACCGCGCGTCGCCGTCGTGTTGCGCCGCCGCTATGGCGGCTGCTCCGCTCTGCGCCCGTTCGTAGCGGAACGGATTCACGAACGACCCTTCCAATCGAGGACCGCGTCGACGATATGCGGATAGCAGCCGCAGCGGCAGATGTTGCCGCTCATCTGCTCGCGCACCGTGTTGCGGTCGATGGCGTGACCCTCATTCACCATCCCGACGGCCGACATGAGCTGACCCGGCGTGCAGTACCCGCACTGAAAGGCGTCGTTTTTGATGAAGGCCGCTTGGATCGGATGGAGCTGCTCGCCGCTCGCAAGCCCCTCGATCGTGGTCACGCGATCGCCCTCATGCATAACAGCAAGCGTCAAGCACGAATCGATGCGGCGCCCGTTGACCAGGACCGTGCATGCGCCGCACGTTCCCTGGTCGCAGCCCTTCTTGGTGCCGGTGAGGCCCAGCCGGTCGCGCAGCGCGTCGAGCAGCGTCACGCGCGCATCGACCGTCAGCTGGTGCTCGCGGCCGTTGACGTCGAGCACGAACGTTGGCGTTGCGGTCGCCGAGGCGGGCCCGGCCGGCTCCGATACGGCCGCGCCGCTGCCTGAGAGTTGCAGCGCAACGGCCGAAAGTGAGGTCCGAGCCACGAATTGACTCCTGCTTATTTCCCCGGGCGGTTCGCGAAAGCTCACCTAGCTGCTGTTCCCAAATTTTCGCGCGCGCTGCACCGGAATGCTCGCTTCGGGGCCTGCCTGCCAGGAGGGTTTCCCAAGCGGAAGCGGGCACTTAGCGGTGCCGCTCGTCTCGCGGCACGCTTTTCCTCAATTGTGCTTCTAAAGGAGTCAGTGATGTTTGGTAGAGCAGCTGGGGCTATTGTTCTTTTGGCCGGGCTTCTCGTTCTGGGAGGAAGCGGATTGGCAACGGCCGCACCGACTCCGGTTCCCGATCTCAAGCCGGATTTGAGCAGCATGACGTTCCTCATCGGGACGTGGAAGTGCGTCGCCACGGTGCGTGGAAAGAGCCGTCCCGACACCGTTACCTTCTCGATGGGCTTGGACGGCCGCTGGATCCAGTCGCACGACGTTGCCCCGCCGTTCGATCAGTATCGGACCAGGCCGATCACGACGGACGCCTGGTTGACCTATAACCAGCTGAACCATCTTTGGGTCACGGTGTTCGTCGATGATTTCGGCGCCTACGGGGTGACGACGTCACCGGGCTGGCAAGGTGCGGCCATGACGACGATCGCGACCGTTACGAATGACGGTTCGTCCGGACACGACACCATGACCAAGTTGAGCGACACGTCGACGAAAGACGTCAGCGTGTCAGTCGACAAGGGCGGTAAGGCGAATCCGCCTGTAACCACCCTCTGCAATAAACAATAGACAATCCCGTGCAAACGTCGACGTCCCCTTGCGCGAGGACGTCGACAGCCAGGTCCCTTCGCACGTTCGTCAGTCGGCGCAAGCGGGCTAGGCGGGGCTCAAGGCTGGCTTTTTTCTCGTGGGCCCGCGTGAGCGACGGCGTGCCGGCGGGTACGAGAACGGCATGAGAGCGACATGGAAACCCCACGAGAAACACGGGCGCCTGACGAAGCAGAGCGACCTTCCGGACTCGGTCTATGCCTTTCCAAAGAAACGCAAAGAGCCGCTAACCGACGCCCGGCACGTTCGAAACGCAGTGGCGCGTTTCGATCAAGTCGAGGACGTCACCGCTGCCGAGCGCGAACTCGCCTTCGCCAACATCAAGAAGGCGGCGCAACATTACGACGTCGAGCTTTCGGAGGAGTCGTGGCGCGAGCTCGGCGTGCATCCGCAGAAGAACCGCAGCGCGCGCGCCAAAAAGGGCGCCGCGACTCGAAGGAGCCGGGCAGGCTAGCTGAGGCTGTATTCGACCAGCGTGCAGCCGGCGGAGAGCGCCCGCATCCGCTCGATCGTGCTCGCGTTGGCGCGTAGGAGCGCCGGACTGCCGACGTAGACCGCTAGCGCACGAGCGCGCGAGATGGCGACGTTGAGGCGGTTTCGGTCGAAGATGAACTCGATGCCGCGCGGAGCGTCCTCTGGGCTAGAGTTCGCCGTGGAGAAGAAAACGACGTACGCTTCCTGGCCTTGAAACTTATCGACCGTGCCGACGGCGACGCATTCGCAGCCGCCGCCGCGCGCTTTGAGTTCGGTCTCAATGCAGCGGCGTTGCGAATTGTAGGGCGTAACGACGATGACGTCGGCCGGTTTGAACGGGCGCACGCGCCCGCTCGCCTCCGTCACCTGGCCCGCCAGAAGCAGCTCGACGTGCTGCGCGATCGTCTTTGCTTCGTCGAGCGAGCGCACGCGCGCGTCGAGGTGGTCGACCGGCAGGTAGCGGATGCCGGTACCGCTCAGGCCGGCTGAATCGACGCGCTGCCGATTGCAGGCGTCGACCGGGTGCAGGCGCCCCTCGTACATCAGGCCGGAAATAAAACGGCATACGTCGGCGTGCATGCGCCAAGTGTGGTCGAGCAACACGCCTTCGCCGGGAGCCACCGGACGCCGCTCCAGGTGCAGCAGATGCTCGAGAACCGAAGCATCGATGTCGCCCGGATGCGACGTGTGGCTGACGTGGGGCAACTGAAGCGGATCGCCGAGCAAGACGATGCTGCGTGCGGACAATGCCGCCGCCAGCGCGTTTGGAAGCGCAACCTGACCGGCCTCGTCGATGAACAGGACATCGATCTGCGCTTCCATGCTTGGAGCCGCGAAAGCCCAGACCGTGCCGGCGTACAGACCGCCGGCGCCGAGCGCGAAGCTGCCTTTGATGTTGGCGATGCTGCCGCCGGCGCCCGGAGCGGGCACGTACGCTTGGTCGTCCTCGGTGTACTTGCGCTGGCCCTGAAAGCTCACGCTCCGCTCACGCGCAACGCGTTCGACCTCGCTCAGCAGGTTATTGATTGCTTTGTGGCTGTTGGCGGTTACTCCGACGCGCTTCCCTGCGGCGAGCAGTGTCACGATCGCATGTGCGCCTTGGTAGGTCTTGCCCGATCCGGGCGGGCCCTGCACGAAGAGATAACTATCGTCGAGGGAGTCGATGAGCGCGCTGAGCGCGGCCGGGTCGACGGCGTCGGGTTGAATGCGCGCGCCGGGAAGGCGCCCGCGTAAACGCGGAGCGCGTGCCGTCAACAGGTCGAATGCCGCGCGGTACGTGCCATTATCCGGAGCGCCGCCGAGCAGCGCCCAGGCGAATCGAGCAAGCGCTTTTTGGAGCGAGTCGGTCCGGAAGATCTTGTTTACGACGATCGCAGCCGGCAACCGGAGATCGCGATAACGCGCTCCGCGCCGCAGTCGCAGCAAACCGCCGCCGTTTTGCATTTCGATCGTCACGGCCGTGCCGGTTCGTTTTTCCGTGACCGGGTCAAAGGGGTCGCCGTCGTCGACCTTGATTTCCTGCGGCGGGAAGCGGAAGGTGTATTCCATCGAATCCTTGACCGGTTGCGGACCGCCGACGAGCTCCAGCGCGATAATGCACTCGCCGTCGTCGAGCAGCGTCGCGGGATCGTCGCGGTAGGACGCGCAGCGATCGAAGAACGCCCACCATACGGGCTTCTCTTCGCGGCGATGGTAATCGAGCAACTGCAGGGCCAGCCACAAAGGCCGCACGCTATCGTCGGTTGGGGCCGATGCTATGTCGAAATCCGCGGGAATCGACGCGCGCAAAGCCGCCCGCAGGTCCGGATCGCTTTCCGGCTTCGCTCCATTTTCGTCGGCCTTCTTTCCCTCGAAAAATGGGATCGCAAGCCCGAAGGCTCGTTCGGCGTCGTCGCGCCGCGCCAGGAGCCAGTCGCGCAGCTTCCACGTCGAGATGCAGTCTTGGCGGTTGTATGCTTCGATCGCGTCGAGGATCGCATCGCGTGGCTCATCTTCGGCGGCAGGATCGTCGCGCCGGACCCGCCAGCGTTCGAACTCCACGACCGATTCGTCGCCGGCCACGATCGCGCCGGCCGCACGGCCGCCGAAGAACGCTTCGATTTTCTTGAGCCCGTAGCCCGGCTGACCGACGACGATGCTCTGACGGACGACGCGCAACAAGTCGACGAACCGCTCTTCGCGCAGCAACGTGTCGACCTCGTCTTCGCGCGTCGCGTGACGCTGGGCAAGTGCCTTCAGCGCGGTCCTCTCGTAGCCCGCATAGTGGTAGACGTGCATGCCGGGATCGGCTTTGCGACGCGCCATGACGAAGTCGATCAGCGCTTCGAACGCACCTTTCTCGTACCGGCGGTCGCGCCACGGCGCCGTTCCCCGGTCGCAACCCCAAAAGGGGACGAATCCCTGGTCGCAGGTGTACGCACCAAAGAGATACTCGAGCCCGTCGGCGACGTCGTAGAACGGATCGCCCTCCATGTCGAAAAAAACGTCGCCCTGCGAGGGTTGCGGCAGCAACCCGAAGCCGCGCGGCCCGTTCTCTTCATCTGCGGGATCGATCGGCAGGAGCTCGTAGCGGTACGGGTCGGCATCCCCCGCCGCGAACGCAGTCCGTTGCTCGAACTGCAGGCGCGCTTGCCGTGCGAGCTTCTCAAAGGTCGCGCGCTCCATCTCCGCCGGCCGGGCTTCCGGCTCGCAGCGTGCCAGCGCCGCCAGCGTCGTAATGCCGGCGCTGCGCAGGCGGCGCTCCTGCAGCCGCGATAGCCCGGAGACTTCGCTCAGGCTATCGTCGCGGCGCCGCCGCGCAGAGCACTGTGCGTCCCACACGCACAGTCCGCAGTGCTCGTTCCGGTAAGGATAGGTCGCGGTCGAGCCATTGGGCGGCAGCGCAACGCGCTCTTCGAGACGGCCGCGCGCGGCGCGCTGGTACGCGGCGAAATCGTCGACGCGGAACGAACGCAGCGTTCCATCGCCGAGCACGACGTGCATCGCCTGCGGCGCGCGGCCCTGGATGCGCTCGACGCACGCGCTATAGAAGCAGAGCTGCACGAGAAAGTACGGCTTGGTGGAGCGCGCCAGCTTCGTATCTTCGACTTCGTACGACCAGGGGCCAAGCTCCGAGGGTTCCTCGACGCGGCGCAGGACGTCGGCGTGGCCCACCCAGTCGCCCTCGAGAAAGGTCGCCTGATAGATCGCGCTCGCGCCGCGGCGCATCGCGTCGACCGTAGCCTGGGCCTGCGCGTGCAGCCGGTTCAGCCGGTCGCAGCCCTGTTCGAAGGAGCGGTCGATGTCCACGACCTGGATGCCGTCCGCGCGAAGCTTCTCCAAATAGCGGCGCTCGTGCTCGTTCCCAAGGCGCGCCAGAATCTCGGCCGTTGCCGATTTCTGGGCTGGCCGCTCGCGCTCGCCCCGCAAAACGCCGAGCTCGAGCGCGGTCAGGTGTTCGCATGCGAGAAAGTCGTTGAGGTCGGAGGCGGAAAGGACGACCCGCTCGTCGAGCAGCTGCATGCGCTCAGTCTGCCGGAGCGCTGTGCCAGCGTGCTGGCACAGTGACGTCGAAACCCGCTAGCGTGAGGTGCGCACCGCGATCCCGACGGCGGTTTGCTGGCTTTTGGCGCTGCTGTCGGAGATGGTCCGTTCGGGCGCGACGTTGCCGTGCTGGTGCGCGCCGAAGACCGCGATCGACGGAACGCTCGAACTCACGTAGAGCCGGCTGCGGTCGTCCAGCGCGAGCACGTCGGCGCCGAAGGCCGAGGCCGGCAAACCGGTCAGCGCGCCCGCGATGGTGCGGATGGGCGCAGCATCGCCGCTTGCGTCGGCGGCGAACTCTTCGACGAGCGGCACGTTCGAAGGCGGCGGGCTGCCGAGGGTCGGGCCGCCGATGTAGACGTAGAGCTCACCCGAACGGGGGTCGGCCGCCAGCTGGAACGAGTATGCGAAATACGATCCGGTCGACACGGGAAAGTTCGTCGCGGAACCCTCGATGGTGCGCACCAACGTCGGCGACGCCGTCGCAGCGCCCGTGAAAAAATCCACGCGCAGATCGCCGGAAGCAGTGTCGAATCCCACGGCGGCTAGTTCCCCGGCGGGGTCGCTCGCCAGCGCATAAATTGCGTCGACGTTCGCATCGCAGTTCGAAAGGCTAGGCATGGTCTGGCCGGCGGGAACGACGTACCAGCAACTGTCGGCCTGGTAGCCTTGGCTCGCTACGACAAAATCGTTCAACTCGGCATCAGTAGCGAGTGCCACGTGGTCCTGATCGACCAGCACCGAGGTGAGCGGCGGGGCGTTTCCGTTGGCGTTTGCCTTAAAGATCAGCAAACCACCGTAACCGTTCGACTGAAAGGCGAGCGCATTGGGGCGCCCGTCGGCATCGATTTGAATCGCGCCGTACCCGTTACCGTTGCCCTCGAGCAGCGTTCTCTTGCCCGCCACGTCAGTGCAGGGGGTCGTTTGCCCCTGCGCCTCCAGCGGGTAGCCGCGCATCTCTCCGAACAGGCGCAAGAAGACCGCTCGCGCCGGGCAGGCGTTCCCCGCGGCGGGCACGCGCGACACGGCCGCCTGGCCGGCTCCAGGTCGCATTAAGGCAGCCGTCGTCGCGGCCCGCCCGGTAAACGACATGGCTACGAATACCGCCGATGCGAGCACGAATCCGCGATGAAACGACATGACCGTCCTCCGAACGAGCGGCCCAACTCATTAAACGCCCGCTCGCGCCGCGCCTTTCGCGCGGCAGAAATGCGTTTCGCATGTCGCCGCACCTCGCGCCGCGAAAGCGGGCTCTTCGATGAGCCAGTTCGTTTACACGATGTACCGCGTCGGCAAAACGGTGCCGCCGAAGCGACGCATCCTTTCCGAGATTTCGCTGAGCTTCTTTCCGGGCGCGAAGATCGGCATCTTGGGACTCAACGGCGCTGGGAAGTCGACGCTGTTGCGCATCATGGCCGGCCTCGACACCGAGATCGACGGCCAGGCCGTGCCGATGCCGAACATCACGATCGGCTACCTCGAGCAGGAACCGAAGCTCGACCCCGATCGGACGGTGCGCGAGGCCGTCGAGGAGGGACTCGGAGAACTCGTCGCGGCGCGCAAACGGCTGGGCGAAATCTATGCCGCGTACGGCGAGCCGGAGGCCGATTTCGAAGCGCTTGCCGACGAGCAAGCGCGGCTCGAATCGGTCGTCTTCGCGCAGGGCGGCGAAGACGTCGAGCAGCGCCTCGGCATCGCGGCCGACGCGCTGCGCCTGCCGCCCTGGGACGCGCCGATCGGACCGCTCTCCGGCGGCGAAAAGCGCCGCGTCGCACTGTGCCGCTTGCTGATCTCGAATCCCGACATGCTGCTGCTCGACGAACCGACCAACCATCTCGACGCCGAAAGCGTCGGCTGGCTCGAGCAGTATTTGCAACGCTTCCCAGGCACCGTCGTGGCGGTGACGCACGACCGCTACTTCCTCGATAACGCCGCCGAGTGGATCCTCGAGCTGGACCGCGGGCGCGGCATTCCCTGGAAGGGCAACTACAGCTCGTGGCTCGATCAAAAGCAGGCCCGCCTAGCTGCCGAAGAAGCCGCCGAGTCGGCGCGCCAGAAGGCGCTCAAACGCGAGCTCGAGTGGGTGCGCGCCAGCCCAAAAGGCCGCCAGGCGAAGAGCAAGAGCCGCATCGCGCGTTTCGAGGAGCTGTCGAGTTACGAGCATCAGCGCCGCAACGAGACGAGCGAGATCTTCATCCCGGTCGCCGAGCGGTTGGGCGATCGGGTGATCGAATTTACCGGCGTCCGCAAAGCCTTCGGCGACCGGCTCCTGATGGACGAGGTGAACCTACGCATCCCGGCCGGCGCAATCGTCGGCGTCATCGGGCCCAACGGCGCCGGAAAGACGACCCTCTTCCGCATGATCGCCGGCGCCGAGCAACCCGATTCCGGCGAGATCCGCGTCGGCCCGACGGTGCAGCTCGCGATGGTGGATCAGAGCCGCGAATCGCTCGACAACACGAAGTCCGTCTTTGAAGACGTTTGCGGCGGTCGCGACACGATCGCGGTAGGCCGCTTCGAGATGCCCTCACGCGCGTATCTCGGGCGCTTCAACTTTAAGGGAGCAGATCAGCAAAAGGCGGTCGGTACGCTATCGGGCGGCGAGCGCGGACGCCTTCACCTAGCCAAGACCCTCAGCGCCGGCGCCAACGTGCTGCTGCTCGACGAGCCCTCGAACGACCTCGACGTCGAGACCCTGCGCGCGCTCGAGGACGCCCTCGGCGAGTTCGCGGGCACGGTGCTCGTCATCAGCCACGACCGCTGGTTCCTCGACCGCATCGCGACGCACATCATCGCTTTCGAGGGCGACTCGCGCGTGACGTTCTTCGAGGGAAACTATCACGAGTACGAAGCGAATAAGATCGCGCGTCTGGGCGAGGAAGCGGCCCGCCCTCACCGCCTGCGTTTCCGTCCGCTCGCGCTGCAGTAAGCCGCTCGTTGGCGCTCCTTAGATGGGTTTTCGCGCGAGCAGCGCAGCGAACTGCGAACGCCTCGACCACGCGACGATGAACCAAAGCACCGTGACCACGATCGGTAACGGCAGGCCCTGCGGCTGCATCGTGATGTGAAAGGTGAAGATGTTTGCCAGCACCGCTGCCAGCATCGTCAACGCAAGCGTGACGTACTGATCGGTCAGCAAAAGGATGCCGGCGATGGCTTGCACCGCGAAGATCAGCACGTAGTAGTGCGATGAAGCGAGCACGCCTAAGAACGTTGCTACGAGTCCCGACATCGGCGGCGCGGGGAAGAAGTGCAGGAACCCGTTGAGACCAAAGATCAGGAACGCGAGCCCGAGCAGAATCCGAGCCGCGAGCACGACGATTTTCACGATGCCAAGCCTTTCTTTCGGTGCCGGTGCTTTGCTTCTCACCTTGCTGCGCTCCCGCTTCGGTTTCGGACCGGCCGCTGCGGTTATGCGGGCGCCCGTTTCAAAATACGCGTCGTTTGAGGCGGCCGAGTGCGAAGGCGGCCGTGTCGGCGACCGCCATGACCGACATCACGCCGGCCTGTACCGGATCCGTGACCACGAGGTCGGCCGCATCGGGGAGGCTGCCGGCCATGTTCAGGCTGACGACGAGCAGGCCACGCGCGCGCACCTCGCGCGCCGCCTGCTCGATCGCGCCGCCCATCAGCGAGCCGGCCAGCACGATCGCTTTCACGCGCGGCAGGCGCGCCGCGGCCCGAACGGCAGCCGCGAGCGCCGCCTCGCCCACCAGTGGAATCGTATCGACCGAAATGTGTTCGCCGCGAATGTTGTGGCGGTCGGCCTCGGCGATCGCGCCGAGAGCCACTTGCCCGACCTGCGCGCCGCCGCCCATGATGACGATGCGCTTTCCGTAGATGCGCTCCATCGTTGCGACCGGCGTCGCGCTTTCCACGATGGGCAGCTCGGCGAGTGCGTCCGCCAGCAGCGCCGCATCGCCGGGCAAGTCGATCTCGAAGACGATGCGTGCGTGCGGCGCCTTTTGCTCGATGATTTCCACGCTGACGATGTCGCCCTCGAAGCGAGCGATGACGCCGGTCAATTCGTGAAGGACGCCATGCCCCACGGCGCTGACGACTTCGATCCCGCTTCTCATGCGAGGGCTTTCCTTCGACGCGAGCGGCCTTTTGACCGCGCTTTCGGGACACGCCGCCTGCCGGGCCGAAGGGAACGTCGATGGACCCGGTGCCGCATCCCGCAATGAAACCCGCTGTTGCGCCGCCCAGCGGAAGGGTGACGTTCCTGTTCAGCGACATCGAGGGAAGCACGCAGCGTTGGGAGCGCGACCACGTGGCGATGCAGGCGGCGCTACGGCGCCACGACGAGATCGTGCGCGCCGCGATCGCCGGGTGCGGAGGATTCGTTTTCAAGACGATCGGCGACGCGTTCTGTGCCGCCTTTGCAAGCGCCGCCGACGCCGCCGCCGCGGCGCTCGACGCCCAACGCCGGCTCGGCACGGAAGATTTTTCGGCGGTCGGCGGCTTGCGGGTTCGCATGGCGTTGCACAGCGGTAGCGCCGACGAGCGTGACGGCGATTATTTCGGCCCGACACTGAATCGGGTGGCGCGCCTCCTCGCAACCGCCTACGGAGGTCAGGTCATCCTCTCGCAAGCGTGCGCGGACATTCTCGCGCAAACGCCGTCCGCCGAGGGGACGCTCGCCGATCTCGGCTATCACCGTCTCAAAGATCTGACCAAACCCGAGCGCGTGTATCAGCTCACGGCGCCCGGCTTGCCGGCGGATTTCCCGAAGCTTCGTTCGCTCAACGTCCTGAGCAACAACTTTCCCGTGCAGGCGGGTCCGTTGATCGGGCGCGCGCGCGAGGTGGCCGAGATCGGGGCGCTGCTCGCACACCATCGCATGGTGACGCTCGCCGGCGCGGGCGGCATCGGCAAGACGCGCGCGTCGCTGCAGGTCGGCGTCGAGACGCTCGAGCGCTGGGCCGACGGCGCGTGGCTCGTCGAGCTTGCGCCGCTCTCCGAGGGTGAACTGATTCCAGGTTCGATCGCGGCGGATCTCGGCGTGCAGCTGTCCGGCGAAGGCGATGCGTTGCGCGAGCTAAGCGCGTCGTTGAGGGCGAAACACCTGCTGCTGATCCTCGACAACTGCGAGCATCTCGTTGCGGCAGTCGCCCAGGTCGCATCGACGCTCCTGCGCACGTGCCCCAATCTGCACGTCCTCGCGTCGAGCCGGCAAGCGCTTGCGATCGCGGGCGAAACGATCTATCGCATTCCGTCCCTCTCGTTGCCGGCCCCGACGGAAGTCCCCGGGCTGGACGCAGCCTGCGCTGCAGAATACGGGGCGATCGAGCTTTTCGTAGCGCGAGCCCGCGCCGCCGATGCGGCCTTCCGGTTGCGTGACGACAACGCGCCGGCCATCGCGCGGGTTTGCCGCAGGCTCGACGGCATCGCGCTCGCGATCGAGCTCGCGGCGGCGCGGGTGCGCACGCTGAGTCCTTCGCAGCTGCACGCACGGCTGGACCAGCGCTTGCGGCTCTTGACGGGCGGACGGCGCGACGCGATGCCGCGCCAGCAAACCTTGCGCGCCGCAATCGACTGGAGCTACGACCTGCTCGGCGAGCGCGAGCGCAGCGTTTTGTGCGCGGCCGGCATCTTCGCGAACGGCTTCACGCTCGAAGCGCTCGAGGCGGTCGCCTCCGGCGAAGACCTCGACGAGTCCGAGGTCTTCGACGCGTTAGAGTCGCTCGTCGACAAGTCGCTCGTGACGGCGGACGCGGGCGAGGAACGCAAGCGTTTCCATTTGCTCGAAACGGTGCGCGAGTACGCCCTCGAGAAGCTGACGAGCGGCGGCAAGCGCGAAGCGGTCGCCGCGCGCCACCTCGCGCACTTTCAAAGGCTCGCGGACCGAACGGAATTGGATCACCGCCGTACGGGAAGCGACGCATCGTTCATGTCGGTCCTGGCTCCCGAACTTGACGACTTGCGAGCGGCCATGAACTGGTCGCTCGCCGGCGGTGACGTCCGGCTCGGTGCGGCGCTGGCGGCCGCGGTCGGCCATCCGTGGAGCCGGCTCGGCCTCGGGACCGAGGGCATCGCGCGCCTCGAGCGGTTTGCAGCCTCCATCGGGGAGCACGACGCAGCGTTGCTCGCCCGCGTGCTGGCGGCGCTAGCGTGGTTGGCGGCCAACGGCTTCCGGCCGGTGGAAGCATTCGATGCAGCCGTCCGGGCGATCGCACTTGCGCGCGCTGCCGGCAGCGCTGAGACGCTGGTCACCGCACTCTCGTACTATGCGTACGCGTCCGCGCGCCTGGGCCGCTTTGCCGAAGCTTCGAGCGCGCTCGATGAGGCGGAAGCGCTCGCCGGTGCGACGCCGGCGCTGGGCCGGCGGCTCGACCAGCTCGAGTTGCGAGCCTACGTTTCGCAGCAGTCGGGCGAGTTCGACGCGGCGATTCGTGCGTGGCGCGACCACCGCGAACTCCTGCGCGCCTCGGGCAACGAATACAACGAAGCGAACGCCACGCTCAACATCGCCGAGGTCGAACACGCTTTGGGGAATACCGCCGAGGCGATCGATCTCGCGCGCGACTTGATCCCGCGCGCGTCCCAGCTGATCGGGCGCGAGCAGCACGCCAACCTGCTCGCGAATTTATCCGGCTATCTGCTGGCGCTCGACGACGTTCCATCCGCCCGCGCGGCGGCGCTCGAATCGATCGGGTTGCTGGCGGGTGCCGATGCCGAGTCGGTCGTCCTCAGCATCGCCCTCGAGCACTTCGCTTTGGCGGTGGCCCGCCAGGGCCAAAGCGAACGCGCCGCGCGCTTGCAGGGCTACAGCGACGCCGCGTTCGGTCGCGCCGGCTACCGGCGGGAGCACACCGAAGCGCTCACGCACCGCAGCCTGACGGCGCTTCTCGAAGAACGTTTGAGTGCGGGCGAGCGCGACCGGCACGCTGCCCGCGGAGCGGCGTTGACCCCGCATCAGGCGATCGATGAAGCTCGCTCGGCTCCTTTAGCTCAAAATTCCGACATCGGGTCGCTGCCATGATGCTGCGGCGCTTCACTGCACCGCGCGACTTGGACCATCGTCGCGGTTCCGGTATTACGCGTAACGACGCCCGACGACGTCACCTTGAGGCTTGCCGACGAGGTCACGGCAGCCTGATCGCGATTGATGAAATCGCCGGTGGCGTAGGTCACGGTCGTTTCGCCGTTCGCGGTGTACGCACCGTGCCAAGCGAAATGCTCGCCCTTCGTCACCCACTCGCCCTTCCAGCCCGGTAGGGTCAGCGCGTGCCACAGGCCGCGCGCGACGCCATCGGTTTCACCCGTCTTGCCGAAGTTGACGCACTGCACGGAACCCATCGACCCGGTCGGATCGAGGTAGTACGTCACAAGCCAACTCGCAGCTAAACCGCTGCCTGCAGAAGCGGGCTGCGCGGCGCCGAAGAACGCGGCGAGCCAGGCGACCGTAACGATCGCAATTGGACGCGTGAACACAAGAAATCTCCTCAACGAAGAAGCAGCGTGTCGTGGAACGACCGATGTCGGGCGGTTCTACAGCGCAGCCGAGCGCAAATCCCCCGAAGGGGCTCAATCCGAAAGAATGCTCGCGGGCCGCAGGCGCAGCAATTCCTCCGCCCCGTTCATCAAGCGCGCAACGATCGCGGCGGCCGGCTCGACGTTCGCGAGCAGGCCGATCGACTGTCCGGCATAGACGTTGCTCAACGTGACGTCACCCTCGCGCTTGGCGCGCGCGAACCTCTCCAGAGCACCAAAGTTCGAGCTCAGCTCGTCCTCGCGGCCGTGCCATTCGGCGGTAAATTCGTTGGCGATGGCGCGGCCCGGGAAGCGCGCCGGCCACGCTAGTCCCTGCGCGACGTCGAAGACGTGCGTCAGCACCGTGTCGCCCTCGCGGCTGCGCGCGATCAGGCTGCGCGTTGCGTCGGCAACGCGGCTCTCCGCGGCGAGCAAGAACGGGGTTCCGACCCAGACGCCTTCCGCTCCGGCGCCGAGCACCGCGGCGACGCCGCGGGCGCTCGCGATGCCGCCCGCGGCGAGCACCGGTTGCGCTACCGATTCGAGCACGATCTGCAGGAGCGTCAAGGTCCCGACGGCGCCGGTGTGTCCGCCCGCTTCCGTTCCCTGCGAGACGATCGCGTCGACCCCGGCAGCGGAGGCGGCGAGAGCCGATTCACGATCTTGCACCTGCGAGGCGACGAGGATGCCCCGGCGGTGAAGTGCATCCACGTACGGAGCCGGATCGCCGAAGGAGATCGACACGAAGGTCGGCTGCAGCTCGAGCACGAGATCGAGCAGCTCGAGCCGGCTCGGCAAGACCCACGCCATCAGCCCGATGCCGAGCGGAACGTCGGGGCGCCCCGCTCGCGCCAGCGTCACCTGGTCGCGGACGGACGTCACCTCGTCGCGGCTGTCGATGCCCACGAACCCGAGGCCGCCCGCATCGCTCACGGCGCGAGCCAGGCGGCCGCCGGCCGCGGGCGTCATCGGCGCGTTGACGAGCGGAACCCGTAGTCCGGCCGTCCGGGTCAGCCAAGTGCTCAGCACGGATCGACGAGCGGTCCCGCGAATCGAACGGACGAGACCTCCATGCCGCGTATTATCGTCCCGCTTCGAAGCCCGCGAAAGGTCCTAGGTCGGAGGCAAAGGTTCGAGCAAGCGGCGGCGGGTAGTGCGGTGAGGACGAGCTCGCTCGATCGAGGCGAACGCCGCATCGCGGGACGAGGACCGGAATGAATCAACCTGCGGGCTTGGACATCGTGTCGCGGCCGGCCTCGGCGTTGGAACCGGATGTCGCATTCGCCGCGTGGTGCGCCGCGGCCGATGCGCTTCCGACGATGATCTATACCGCTGCCGCCGATGGGTCCGTCGAGTTCGTAAACCGTCGCTGGCGCGAATTTACGGGCCACGAGCCAAACGTCGTGCTCGGCCTGGCTTGGCCGTCGATCGTTCATGCGGACGATCTCGAACGGGTGATGAAGGCGTGGCAGCTCTCCCTCGAAAGCGGAGGCGACCTCGCGATCGAGTTGCGCCTGCGCAAAGCCGACGGCTCGTACGCGTGGATCGTGACCGGCGCCGCGCCGCTGCGCGACGCCGCCGGAAGCATCCTTCGATGGTACGGTACCTGCACCGACATCGACGAGCATCGGCGCGCCGAGGAAGCACTGGCGAAGCAGCGCGCGCTGCTGGCCGATTCCGAACGACGTTTCAGCGTCCTTGCCGAGTCGCTTCCCGTGATTTGCTGGACGGCCGATGCGAGCGGTTCGATCGACTGGTACAACCATCGCTGGTATGAGTTCACGGGCCAGTCGCCCGAAGAGGCGGCCGGATGGGGCTGGCAAGCCGCTCACCATCCCGACGACTTTCTCGAAGTGATGCGCCGCTGGCCGCATTCGATCGCGACCGGCGAACCCTTCGAGATGGAGTACCGGCTGCGCCGCTTCGACGGCGTTTTTCAGTGGTTCCTGACGCGCATCGAGCCGCTGCTCGACGGGAGCGGGAAGATCGAGCGCTGGTACGGCAGCAACGTCAACATCGACGCCCAGCGGCGCGCGCTCGAGCACACCAAACGCGTCGCCGAAACGCTGCAAGACATCTTCCTGCCGAAAGAGCTGCCGGAGCGGCATGGGCTGCGCATGGACGCCGTCTATCTTCCGGCGGAGGGCGACGCGCTCGTCGGCGGCGACTGGTACGATGCCTTCGAGCTTCCCGACGGCCGTCTCGGCTTCTCGATCGGCGACGTCGCCGGCCATGGCCTGCAAGCTTCGATCATCGTCGGCAAACTACGGCAAGCGATCTTCACGCTCGCGTTCAGGCTCGAGGATCCCGCCGACATCCTGCGCGAGCTCGACCGCATTCTCAACTACCAAGAACCGGATATGATGGTCACGGCGATCGTCGGGTTCGTCGATTCGGCGCACGCGACGATAACGTATGCGAACGCCGGTCACCCGCCGCCGATCGTCGCGCGTACGAACGCTCGTCCCGCGGTATCGCTGCCGTACGGTGGAACGCCGCTCGGAATCGGGCTCGAGATGAACCTCGTGACGCAGCGCTTCGCGATCGGCAAGGACGCGGTCGTGGCCCTCTACACGGACGGCATGATCGAATTCTCGCGCGACGTGATCGCCGTCGAAAAACGGCTGCGGGCTGCCGTGGCTCTGCTGGTTGAGGACACGAACATCGCGCGGCCGGCGAGAGCGATTCGGGAGATCGTCTTCGACGATATGCCCGCGCGCGACGATGCAGCGCTCTTGCTGATGCAATTTTCCGTCGTCGACCTCGCCGCGCTCCGGTCGGATCCGGCCACGCTCGAGAAAACGTGGCGCTTTCACTCGAGCGATCCGTATAGCGCGCACGCGTCGCGCCGGGAGATCATCGCCTACCTGCGGCGCATGGCCGCCGAGCCGGATCAGCTTTTTGCGGGCGAGCTCGTAGTGGGCGAGATCCTCGCGAACACGGTCGAGCATGCGCCTGGTCTGGTGGAAGTCCACGTCGACTGGCGCTCCGAGAATCCGGTCCTGACCGTTCGGGATACCGGTCCCGGGCTGCGTTACCTCAACGGCGAGCTGCCGCGCAACGTGTTGGATGAGGACGGGCGCGGCATCTTCCTCATCAAGCAGCTGACGCAAGAAGCGTCGGTCCGGCCGTCGCCCGGTTTCGGGACGGAGCTGCGCGCGGTACTCTCGATCGAACGGAAAAAAGAGATGCTAAGCGCGCCGGTGCGTCTGCGCGATCGTCGCTAGGGCGGTTCGCTAAGCCGTTTCTTGATAATACTGCCGGGCTCGAACGAAAATGTCGCCGGCTTGGTCGCGCAGGTTCTTTTTTAGCCAGAGGATCAGGCTCTCGGCGCGCGGCAGCTCGGGCCACGCTGGACGCCGTTCGAGCTTGACCGCAGGCAAGCTCGCAACCTTTGCGCCTAGCACGTCTTCCATCGCCCGCCCGAGCGCGCTCTGCAGCGTCGCGTTCGACCCCGCCGGCAAGAAATGCGAGTGCGCGCAAAGCAACGCATCGACGACCCCCGCCTCGAAATCCGTACCGAAGAGGTCGATCGAGTAAGCGCAAAATAAGCTGAACGGAACCTGCGCCAGCAGTTTGCCCCAGAGCTGTTCGAGCCGGATCGCCGACGGGAACTGCCGTGCCGTCCAGAGGGTGCCGACCATGTCACCGTACGCGCGCAAAGCGCCGCTCTCGTTGCTTGCGACGAGGCGTCGCAACGCCGCACCGACGATCTCGTCGAAGCGTGCCGCATCGGGGTAGCCGTCGACCAAAATTCGCGCCAGCGTCTGGTGTGAATCGAAGAACGTAAGCCGCTCGTCGCGTACGGCAGCCGCTGCGTCGATGCCGAGCCGCCCGAACTCGCGGCGAAAGGCCTCGGCGCGCTCCTCGGTCGTGACGATCAAGCCGCGATCGCCCCGTCCGAAACCTTCGGCAAAGTAGCGCCCTGCATTACGAACGAGCAGGCGGTCGTCCGATTCGTAGAGTTGCACCATATGCGCAGCCGGACCAGCGCAGGTAAGTACCTCTTGTTCGAAACCGTACAGGGCTGCGTTCGCTTGCTGCATCGATTCGGTCTTACCCCCAAGTGCGGTTCTTTCAAGCGGGTTTGCGCCGCAATCCTTGCGAAAGCGGCCTTTTCGACTCACCTGTCGACAGGGAGGAAGCCGGTGGCGGACCACGTGTACAAGGTCGTCGAACTCGTCGGCAGCTCCAAGAAGAGCGTTTCGGCCGCAATCGAGAACGCCGTGGCGAAGGCCGCGAAGACGATCAGAAACCTCGGCTGGTTCGAACTCGTCGAAGTGCGCGGGCACGTCGACGGGGGAAAAATCCAGCACTATCAAGCGACGATCAAGGCCGGATTTACACTGGAGGACTAGGCCGGCGACACCTTGGTCGTCTGGCGGCTCGACCGCCTCCGTCGGTCGCCGCGAGACTTTCTCGATATTGCCGAAATGTTACGCGAGCGCGACGTCGCGCTGCGATCGCTGACCAACCACATCGACACGGGAACGGCCGCCGGCCGGATGCTCTACGCGGTGCTCGGCGCCGGGTCGTAGAGCGCGGCCAGGCGCGATTCGGAGCTTCGCCCATGATCACGCGGCGAGCGCCGGCGAGAAACGCCGTGAGCTTCGTCCCCAGGATTTCGCTGAGACCGCGCGCGATCAGCGAAAGACGCCGGGGCCGCGATAACGCCCTAACTGACAGCCCTTTAGGTCATGGAACACGAGAATCGTGAGGTAGTATCCCTCGTGGCGCAATTTTCAGGCCGCATAGCCATGCAGCGCATGCATAGTCCGGACGAACCCGCGCTCACTTTTCGACCGCCGTCGTCCAATTGTCCCTAACCCGCTGCTGCGCGACGCCGATGGGCATTTGCCCGCTGCATACAAGCTCGTGAAGTTTGTTCTCTACGTGGTCCTTTATCTCGGCTTCCACAGTCGGTTGCGGCCATATGTTCTCTAAGCTCGTCGGATCGCCGCCGATTTCTAGCGGTATCAAGTGGTCGACCTGATACGCAGGATGGTGCACGCCCGCCGCATCGATGTCGCTCCGGTGGCCAGGCGGTATTCCGTATCGCGCGTAAGCTTCGGCTTTAAGCGATTTCCACAAAGCTCCGCGCGGACGAACGTTCGAGGCGTAGCCAGGGCTGCACACGAGTTTCACGTCCGTGGTCGCTACTGCACCGGGCGTCAGCTTCGCGTCTTGTAGCTCGCTCGACATCTCAACCGGAACAGCTGACGCACTCCCTAACGACGGCTCGGTAAGATGCGTCGCAACCGCTCTCCTTACTTCAGAGATGGGATGCATTACGAAAAACGCGCCGACCGCAGCCGCGATGCAAACGGTGAGCACGACGAAACTCCGCACGAGTGTTGTGCGACGACGCTTCTGTGCGGCGTACGTGTAATTGCGTCGACGCGTCACGGGCACGGTTCGCTTAGAGCGTATAGCATCATCGCAAGCGTCAATGCGGCACGCAGAAAGCGAAGATGCCGGCGATTATTAGCGCGAGGATAAGAAACCCAGAGAACCTTTCGAGAACCGTAGGCTCAGGTGGCTTCGGCGGGTCTTGTCGCAGATCGCTAAAGATGAACCCAGAGCGCGAGCGTTCGGCAACGATTTCGACCTGATGCTCACCCGTGATAATCGTATGCGAAAACGTCGTAATCAGCGCTTCGGTGTCCGACTGAAGAGCGCGCAGCAGCATATCGAGATTTAGCGCCGCGTTCGCCATCGCTGTCCGCCGCTGTTCAAGCATGAAGTGGTTGAGGAGCTGTTGCTTGACGGCCACGTCTTCGGCCGCCAGCCACTGAAACTCACCGGCAAGCCGTTCGGGGATCGCGTGCTGAATGTTCAGGCCGTCAAAATAGACGCCTATCGCATGGAGCACCGACTCAGGGTTAACATCGGGGCCAATCCGAACGTATTTGAGCGACCGCGCTAGCGTGCTGTGCTTTTTCCAGATCGCTTCGACGATGTTGTACTTGTCCTCGACACTCATAAGCGGTGGCAAGAGTTTGAAGAGACGCTTTGAGATCTCTTCGCTCATCTTAACGTGGCCGTGTTCCCACTTTGCGATGGTCTGCTTTGCGTAAGAGCACGCGCCCTTGCCATACTCTCGCTCGTATCTGCGAAAGAGCTTCGTTCGATCCGAAGCACGGAGAGCGAAGAACGCTGCCTTCACGACAGCGTCCATATTGCTTACGTCTCTCGAAAAGCTGCTGTACTCCCGCCGCGGGTAGCTTCGCCAACGCCTCCCATATCCGTAATAAGGCACGCTATGCGACTACCGCCTGAAGAGACTCATGATCCCGCCGCGCTTGGGCAATGGCTCTTGCCGCAGCACGAACGCGACCTCGTATTTCGGGCCTTTGATCGTCTTACTGATCTCCGCGCTAAAATGACCGTTCGCAGCGTCGATGGCGGTTTGGCAAAAGTCCGCTAGCAGCCCGCGCGCCTCGGCAATCAGAGCGTCCGTTGTCGCGTCGTCGAGCGAGTGTTTTCGAGCCAGGCTCTCTAGACTACGAACCTCGTGCTCCACGTCCGTGCTTTGATTGACGAAGATCCGAGACTTCAGCAACGCTAGTGGTGCATAAAAAGCGAAACTAAAATTAAGAGCCCGATAATCCCGCCGATGTAGTAGAACGGCGTAAGATTCCGTTCGTTCGCCATCGTGCGCGTGAGCTTACCGCTCGCAGCTTGAGCGGTGTTGCCCATAATGACCTCGGTCTTACCGAATGACGACTCTTGCGTGTGTTGGAATTGGACCGACACACCCTCTTGAGACGAAACCTCTCTCGTCTTGGCCGACATAACCTCCAACGCAGACCTGAACGCGTCGACGTCGACGTGCATTTGAGCCGCCTTCTTGCCGACGTCGAGGTTGCCACGCATATATTCCATTAGGAGCACGTCCTGCTGCTCTTTGGAGAGCGAACTGAAAACCGCCGCGTTCGCGCTCGGGGTTAGCGGATCGAACCGAACCGCCTGACTCGGTTGCGGCTTAATCGCGCCGCCGCCTGATGCGCTGTCGTTTGACACCCTTTGCTCCTTCACGCCCGCGTGGCCCGGCCAAGAACCAGCCAACCGACGCCCGATCTAAAACGAGCCCTACGTACCCGGCCCGTAGCGCCTGGCTCTACGCTCCCGGCGTTAGTTCGGCGGAGCCCCATTGGAGCCCCACCGGAACCCTTATCTCCCGTATTTTGCCGTATCCCGTGGTGCTCTCTGGTTACCCGAGGTGAGCCGCCCACATGAAATAAGCACTCCCGGCGAAACCCTGGTCGCACCGTCTGGCGGCTCGACCGCCTCGGATGGTCGCTGCGAGACCTTCTCGATATTGGCGAAATGTTACGCGAGCGCGACGTGACGCTGCGATCGCTGACCGACCGACCACATCGACACGGGGGCCGGCCGCACGGCTATTCCTGCGGAGGCCGGATGGGCCGGTAGCGGGGCGTCCACATCTTGTGGTCGATGCGCGCCACGATCTCGTCGTCGGAGAGCGGATCGCTCAGGCCCTCGTCACGCGCTTTCTTGGCGACGGCTTCGGCGATCGAGCGGGCGACCTGGCGAAGGTCGCGGATCGGCGGCACGAGCGTCGCCGATGTGTCCGCTTTGGCCGGTGAGAGGCCGGCCAGCGTAAGCGCGGCGGCCTCGAACATGCCGTCGCTGATGCGCCGTGCCTCCGCGGCGAGCGCCCCGAGCGCCACTCCCGGAAAGATGTACGAGTTATTCGTCTGATCGATCTTGATCGTTTTTCCGTCGCGCGTCACCGGCGCAAAGGGGCTTCCCGCGCCGACGATCGCACGTCCGCCCGACCATTCGAGCAAATCCTCGGGGGTGGCTTCGCTGCGCGCGGTCGGGTTCGAGAGGGGAAAGATGATGGGTCGTTCGGAGGAGCGGGCCATTGCCCGGACGACCCGTTCGGTGAACGTGCCGGGCTGACCGGAGACGCCGATCAACACCGTCGCCTTGGCGTGCTCGACGACATCGGCGAGCTCAATCGGTTCTCCCTCGGGCCGCCAGCCGGCGACGGCGGCTCGGGGCTGCGCGAACGGCGCTTGGAACGGTTGCAAATCTTTGTCGCCCTCGACCAGCAGCCCGTTCCAATCGACGGCAAAGAAGCGGGTGCGAATTTCCGCCTCGCTCATGCCTTGCGAAAGCATCATGCGGCGCAGCAGCGCGGCGATGCCGCAGCCGGCCGAGCCCGCTCCGAAGATGACGATCCGCTGCTCGGCTAGCGGCTTTCCCGTCACGTTGATGGCCGCAAGCAGCGTCCCGGCCGCCACGGCCGCGGTTCCTTGGATGTCGTCGTTGAAGGTGAGCAAACGGTCGCGGTAGCGTTCGAGCAGACGCCCCGCGTTGTTGCGTGCGAAGTCCTCGAACTGGAGCAGCGCACCGGGCCAACGGCGCTGCACCGCGCTAACGAACGCGTCGAGAAAATCGTCGTAGTCTTGGCCGCGAACCCGCTCGTGGCGCCACCCGATGTAGAGCGGATCCGCCAAGCGTTCCGCGTTGTCCGTGCCCACGTCGAGCATGATGGGAAGCGTCGCGGCCGGATGAATGCCGGCACAGGCGGTGTAGAGCGCGAGCTTGCCGATCGGGATTCCCATGCCGCCCGCGCCCTGATCGCCGAGCCCCAAAATGCGCTCGCCGTCGGTGGCCACGATCGCTTGCACCCGGTCGAAAAAGTGCTCGGCCAGAATCGCGTCGATTTTGTCGCGGTGCGGATAGCTCAGGAAAAGCCCGCGCGGCCGCGCGTAGATGTGGCTGAACTGCTGGCACGCGAGCCCGACCGTCGGGGTGTAAACGATCGGATTGAGCTCGTCGATGTACTGCGTGAGCAAAGCGTAAAAGAGCGTCTCGTTCGCATCCTGCAAGCCGCGCAGAAAAACGTAGCGGTCGAAGTCGGTGCCGAGCGCGCGCATCGCCACGATCCGCCGCTGCACTTGGCCCTCAAGGGTACCGATATGCGGCGGCAGATGGCCATGCAGGCGAAACGCGTCGCGCTCGGACTCCGTGAACGCCGTCCCCTTGTTGAGCAGGGGCGTGTTGAGCAGTTCGAGGCCGCAGAGCGGCGTTTCGATCGCGTCGTCGCCGGCAAGGACGTACTCGTCATTCATGCTCCGCTCCTCACAAGGCGGCGGCAGGCTGCGCGTCGACGACCGATCGAAAACGTTCGGCGAACTGGTCGGGTGAAAGCGACGTTTGAACGCTCAGTCGCGAGAGGCGCGGCTCCGTCAGGTCGCCCGGCTCGAGGCGGATCATGTACTTTCGCGCGACCTCGTACGACTCGGTCGTCACGTCGACCAGGCGAACCCGAATGCGGCCCGTCGCCGGATCGAGAAGCTCCTCGAGCGTGACCGGGTTGACGCGTCCGCCCGAGAGCGCGATCAACGCGCCGCTTCCGCCCTGCAGCAGGTAACGCACCGCGCCGTAGCCGAGCGTGCGCGTGTACTCGACGTCGAAGGGCACCGGTTTCGCGCAGCGCAGCTCGTAGCCGATGTCCTTAGTGACGACGGTGATGTCGAGCCCGAGCTCCGTCAACCGCTCGCGAACGGCGTCGCGCAGGACCATGCCGATCGGGACGTCGGCCAGCCGAACGTGCCCGTACGCGTCGTGAGCCACGTTGTCGAGCGCGGCCAGCTGCTGCGCGTTCAGCCGCTCGGCAATCCCTTCGGCGATCACGGCGACGCCGTGCTCGTGACCGAAGGACTTGCGCTTGACGATGGCCCCCACGACCGTGTTGACGACGCGGTCGAGATCGATCGGGTTTTCGGGAAACTCCTCAGGCAGCACGGCGAGCGTTGCGCCGGCCGCCTTGCAGATGCCCAGCGCCAGCGCACCCGACTTGCGGCCCATCGTGATCGCGAGGTACCAGCGATACGCGGTACGCGCATCCTCCATCAAGTTCTCGACGATGGTCGTGCCGAACGCGCGCGCGGTCTCGAAGCCGAACGTCGGCGCATTGTCGGGAAGGGGAAGGTCGTTGTCGATCGTCTTAGGGACTGTCGCGACCCCGAGGCGGCCGCGCGTCTGAGCGGCGATGAGCGACGCGCCATAGGTCGTGTCGTCGCCGCCGATGGCGACGAGGTAGCGCACGCCCAGCTGCAGGAGCGAGCGAATGCAATTGGCCAGCGTCGCCTCGTCCTTCCCCGGATTCGTGCGCGACGTGCGCAGCACGGAGCCCCCGGTGCCGTGCAGACGCGAGACGTCGTCGATGCTCAGCTCCTTGACGTGCGAGGTGTCGCCGCGCGCGATGTGACGGTACCCGTCGTAGAGACCGAGCACGCTCAAGCCGCTGTTGATGGCCTCGATCGTGGCGGAGGCGATGACGCCGTTGATGCCGGGCGCGGGTCCGCCGCCGACCAAGATAGCGAGCCGTTCGTTCATGCGTCGTTCTTCCGGCGCGATGGTTCCTGCGCCCCCCGTCGAACGCTAGCGGCCGAGGGAGTGCAAGCCGGATGATCGAGACCACCGAGCGCGCTGCGTTCAGCGCCATGACCGAAGGGACGGCCGCCGATTGGCAGATCATCGGAAAGTCGTTCTATCCGTTCGCGCAGCACCTTCCCGACCGCTTGATGGCGCATCTGCGCGAGCTACGCGGTGATTTCGGCGGCTTTGCGGTCGACCGCTTCGAGCACAGCCTGCAGACCGCGACGCGGGCGCACCAGGCCGGCCGCGACGAAGAGTACGTCGTGTGCGCCCTGCTGCACGATATGGGCGACCTGCTCGGCACGTACAACCACGCCGAAATCGCGGCCGCCGTCCTCAAGCCGTTCGTATCGGAAGAAAACCACTGGATGCTCGACCACCACGGCATCTTCCAAGGTTACTATTTCTTCCACTACATCGGGCTCGACCGCAACATGCGCGACCGTTTCCGCGACCATCCATCCTATGGTTACACGCTCGAGTTCTGCGAGAAGTACGACCAGAGCTCATTCGATCCGAATTTTGCGAGCATGCCGTTGGAGGCGTTCGAGCCGATGCTGCGCCGCGTTTTGGCCGCTCCCAAACGCTCCATTTACCTTGCCGAAGCCAGGCCGGGGGACTAACGCTTTCCTGTTTAGAGTCCGGGCAATCGGGCAATGAACGTCTCGAAATGAAAGAAAAGCTCGAGGCAATTTTCGATCTGAGAGAGGCTGCTGAGAACCATGCGCGCGCCCAGGTCGCGCTCGAGCTCCACGATACGCCTGGGCGCCGTGACGCGCTCCTCGACGCGCGCCTGCACCTCGAGGAGACGACCCAAGAAGCGGTCGAATCGTGCGAGCACTGCGGGCAGCCTCACCCAGAGGCCGCCGATGGCTGCAAGGTGCTTCAATTTCGCGCTAAAGGGGCGCGCGACAACTAACCGTTTCGCAAGGTTCAGTCTAGATCGCGAACCGGGCCGTGTCCCTGCGCCTGACGGCGCTGCGCGCGCGGGAGACGCTTCTCAAGGCGAACGAGCGAGCCGTTCTCGCGGTGGCTGACCCGGTCCATCAGCGACTTCATCAGGAAAATGCCCCAGCCGCGCCCGCGCGCGCCCTCCGAGCGCTCTCCGATGCTCTTGCCCGGGAGAAATCCGGCGCCCCAGTCCTTCACCTCGACGACGAGCACCAGGTCGGTGAACTGGCAGAAGAGCTCGATGAACCCGTCGGCCCGGTTCCCGTGCTCGATCGCATTGGCAAGGGCCTCGCCGGCGGCCGTTTCGATGTCCTCAAGGTCTTCTTGGGCAAAGCCGTGGGCAGCGGCGAAGGTGACGATAACACGCCGCGCCTTGGGAACGCTCGTCGGCACAGCTCGAAAACGAGCTCGGAATTCCGTCACATGCTCAAGCTACCCAGCGGCGGCCACTTTAACTCAACGGCGAAGCGAAGTGTGTCACGCCGATGCAAAGCGAAGCGTGTTACGCCGACGCCGAGCCGCCGTCGGCCTTGCCTGCCAAAGCGTCCGCAAGCGTCGTGCACGTGCCGAGCGCCTGCGTCAACTGTGCGAGGTCGAAAATCCGTCGCACCTGCCCGCTTTCCGGGATCACTACGCGCAGATAGTTGCCCAGCGCTTTCCTAGTGCGTACGAGGACGCTCAAGGCGGCGCTGTCGCAGTACCGGCACGCGCGCAAATCGATCGCCACGATCGAGCGACGCTCGACCGCCCGCCCGATCTGGGCCTCGAACTCAGCCGCATTGCTCAAATCGAGCTCGCCCGCGATCTGCAGCAGGCACGCGTCGTCCAAGACCGACATGGTGAAGCGGGTCGGCTCGGGCGGTCCGGCTCCTGCGGCGCGGCTAGGAGCACCCTGCCCTTCGTCGCGTGGTCTCCGCTCGTCGTCCGGACCCTCATCGCGCATCGCCATCGCTTCTAGCGATACCGATTGCAGGCGTACGAGGAGGCGCGCGTTCTCAACGTTCCAGAGAAACGAAAGTCATGCGATCGTCATCCCGGCCTGTTGCTTCTCGCATGACGGCGCGGCACCCGCCGCTCTAACGAAGCCGTCGCTAAGCCTTCGTCGGCTTGCGGCGCTTGCGCTACGAAAACTGCTGCTCGCGCGACGACTTCAACCTTTCGTGCAACGACTTCTTTGGCCCGGTAGAATGACGGAAATGTCGCAGGAGTTACTTCTGTCGAACGGAACCCAGCCAGGCTTATTTGGCTGACTGAGAGGCACGTGTGTTCCCAGCACGATTCGACTACCTTCGCGCGAGCTCGACCGACGAAGCCGTCGCGGCGCTAGCGCAACACGGCGGCGAGGCGCGAATCCTGGCGGGCGGACAAAGCCTCATTCCGGCAATGCGTTTTCGGCTGGCCCGGCCGTCGGTGCTGATCGACATCAATGCGATCGACGACTTGCGCTATCTGCGCGAAACCGGCGGAAGCTTGCTGATCGGGGCGGGCACGCGCGATGCCGCCCTGGAGACCTCCGAGCTCGTCACCTCCGGTTATCGGATGATCGCTGACGTCTCGGTGCTCGTTGCCGACCCGGTCGTCCGCCAAAGTGGGACGGTCGTCGGCAGTATTTGCCACAGCGATCCGGCGGGCGACTGGGGCGTCGCAGCGTTAGCCGGGCGAGCGCAGATCGTGGTGCGAGGGCCCGCCGGAACGCGCACGCTTTCGGCGGACGACTTCTTGGTCGACTCCTTCACGACGGCGTTGGCCGAGAACGAAATGGCGTTGGAAGTGCAGTTTCCGCGTCCTTCCGAGCACACGTCCGGCGCGTTTGCCAAGCTCGAGCGCAAGGTCGGCGATTTCGCAACCGCCTCGGCGGCGGTTCAGCTCACGCTCGACACCTCCGGCGCGATCGCCGAGGCCGGCGTTGCGATCGGAGCCGTCGGAGCGAAAGCGCTGCGCGTTTCCGAGGCCGAGCAGCTGCTGCGTGGCGCGAAGCCGAGCAAGGACGTCATCCGTGCGGCCGCCGACGCCGCCCGCAAGGAGGCCGACCCCGGTTCCGACACGCGCGGCTCGGCCGAGTTCAAGAAAGAGATGGCGGGCGTGCTCGTCGCCCGCGCGCTGGTGTCGGCGCTCGAACGCTTAGGAGTTGGAGGAATGGCATGAAGGTCGCGTTGACGGTCAACGGCACGGCGTTCGAACGCGACGTCGAGCCGCGCATGCTGCTGGCATACTTCCTGCGCGAAGAGCTCGGCCTTACGGGCACGCATGTCGGGTGCGATACCTCGAGTTGCGGTTGCTGCGTCGTGCTGTTCGATGGCGAGCGCGCGGTCAAATCGTGTACGATGTTCGCCGTGATGGCCGACGGGCACGAGATCACGACCGTCGAGGGGCTCGCGCAAGGCGGCAAGCTGCACCCGTTGCAACAAGCGTTTTGGGACTGCCATGGGCTCCAGTGCGGCTTCTGCACGCCGGGCATGATGCTGACCTCGGTAGCGTTCCTGAAAAAGAACCCGCACCCGAGCGAAGGCGAGATTCGCGAAGCGCTCTCCGGCAATCTGTGCCGCTGCACGGGTTACCAAAACATCGTCAAGGCCGTGCAGCAAGCGGCGGGCGAACTGGCGGCTGAGCCCGTCGCCGAACCCGTCGCCGTTTCGTAGGAGCAGACGCATGAGCATCACCAGCGACTCCGAACCCAAGGCGCGCCACTCGGTCGGCCAGTCGATGAAGCGCAAGGAAGATCCGCGACTGATCCAAGGCCGCGGGCGCTTCCTCGACGACATCGTCCTGCCGAACATGCTGCATCTGGCGATCGTCCATAGTCCGTACGCGCATGCCCGCATCGTCAAGATCGACAAGAGTGCAGCCCTCGCCGTTCCCGGCGTGAAGGCCGTGCTCACCGGCGAAGACCTGACGGCAGCCGGCCTGGCGTGGATTCCGACGTTCCACGGTTACGACAAGCAGATGGTGCTCGCCGTCGGCAAAGTGCTCTATCAATACCAAGAGGTCGCCGGCGTGGTGGCGACGTCGCGCGAAATTGCGAACGATGCGGCCGAACTCGTCGTCGTCGAATACGAGCAGCTCGACCCGATCGTCGATCCGTTCGTCGCCAGGCGCGACGGGAACATCCTGCGCGACGACCGTGAAAACAAGACGAACCACATCTATCACTGGGAGGTCGGCAAGCGGGCCGAGGCCGATGCGGCCCTGGCTAGCTCGGAAGTGAAGGTCAAGCAGCGGATTTACTTCCAACGCTGCCATCCCGCGCCGCTCGAACCGTGCGGTGCGATCGCCGACATGAACGGCGCCAGCGGACGGCTGACGCTGTACCTGACCTCGCAGGCGCCGCACGCGCATCGCACGGTGGTTTCGCTCGTCACCGGCATCCCGGAGGACAAGATTCACGTCATCTCGCCGGACATCGGCGGCGGATTCGGCAACAAGGTGCCCGTCTATGCCGGCTACGTCGTCTCGGCGGTCGGGTCGGTGGTGCTCGGCGTACCGGTTAAGTGGGTTGAGACGCGCACCGAGAATCTGACGACGACCGGCTTCGCGCGCGACTACCACATGGACGTCGAGATCGGCGCGAGCAAGGCCGGGAAGCTCACCGCACTCAAGGTAACGACCGTTGCCGACCACGGTGCTTTCGACGCGGCCGCCGACCCGACCAAGTATCCGGCCGGCATGTTCGGCGTCGTTACGGGTTCGTACGATTTTCCGGTCGCGTTCACGGAACTCGACGCGTACTTCACCAACAAGGCGCCCGGCGGTATCGCGTATCGCTGCTCGTTCCGGGTTACCGAAGCGTCGTACGCGATCGAGCGCGGAATGGATCTGCTCGCCGGCGAGCTGAAGATGGATCCGGCCGAGCTGCGTTCCCTGAACTTCCTCAAGAAAGAACAGTTCCCGTACCAATCGCCGCTCGGCTTCGAGTACGACAGCGGCGACTACGAGACGACCTTGCGCAAGGCGCTCGATCGCATCGGCTACACAGATCTGCGGCGCGAGCAAGCCGAACGGCGTCAGCGCGGCGAGCTGATGGGCATCGGTCTCTCGACCTTTACCGAAGTCGTGGGCGCCGGCCCCGGCAGACTGTTTGACATCATGGGCATCAAGATGTTCGACAGCGCCGAGATCCGCATCCACCCGACCGGCTCCGGGATCGTGCGCACGGGAACGCGACATCAAGGCCAAGGTCACGAGACGACCTGGGCGCAGATCGTCGCCGAAGAGCTCGGGCTCGACCCGCAAAACCTGCGCGTCGAAGAGGGCGATACCGATACCGCGCCCTACGGTTTGGGAACGTATGCAAGCCGCAGCACGCCGGTCGCCGGCGCCGCGCTCGTCAAGGCCGCGCAACGCATTCGGGAACGGGCGCGCAAGGTCGCGGCCCATCTGCTCGAAGCGGCAGAGGACGACATCGACTGGATCGACTACAAGTTCCAAGTCAAAGGCGTGCCCGGGAAAACGATCGGCATGAAGGAGATCGCCTTCGCCGCCTATACCAACCCTGGTCCCGGCAACGAACCAGGCCTCGAGGCGACGTACTACTACGATCCGCCCAACATGACGTTCCCACACGGTGCGTACGTTGCCGTGGTCGACGTCGATCGCGCGACCGGGGCGACCAAGGTGCGCCGCTTCGTCGCGATCGACGACTGCGGAACGGTGATTAACCCCATGATCGTCGAGGGGCAAATCCATGGCGGCCTAACCGAAGGTTTCGCTATCGCCTTCATGCAGGAGATCACCTTCGACGAGAACGGCAATCATCTCAACCCAAACTTCACCGACTACCTCCTGCCGACGTCGCTCGAGACGCCGGCCTGGGAAACGGGCAACACGGTGACGCCGAGTCCGCACCATCCGATCGGCGCGAAGGGTGTGGGCGAATCCCCCAACGTCGGCTCGCCCGCGGCCTTCGTCAACGCGGTGATGGACGCGCTTGCGCCGCTCGGCATCAAGCACATCGATATGCCGCTCACCCGCGAGAAGGTGTGGCGCGCGATTCGCGACTCCGGAGCGTAAGCCGCACGATCCATGACGCCGTTCTACGACCGGTTGGCGGAGCTCGAGCGCAGGCGCGCGAGCTTTGCCGTTGCGACGGTGGTCGGTCGACGCTCGCCGGTCAGCTCGCATTTAGGCGACCGGGCACTCGTTTTCGCCGACGGTCACATGGAGGGGTTCGTCGGCGGCTCGTGTTCGCGCGACATCGTGCGCCGCCAGGCTCTGGGAGCGATTCGCAGCGGACGGCCGCTGCTGTTGCAGATTCGGCCCGATTCGTCCGCCGAGAATGGCGATGACGGTGGAGGCGAGCGCGTCATCTTGCCGATGAGCTGCGCTTCGGAGGGAGCGGTCGACGTCTACATCGAGCCGCACCTCCCGCTGCGAAGTCTGGCCGTGATCGGGTTTACCCCGGTTGCCGAGGCATTGGCACGCATGGCGGCAGGGCTCGAGTATGCCGTGGTGCGCGTCGTGGCCGAGGACGAACTGCGCGACCTCGAATCGACGGCGGGCGTGCATGCCATCGCGATCGACGCCTTCGATGCGTATCTCGAGGCGCTCGATCCTACGGCGCGTGCGCGACTCGTCGCGGTCGTCGCCTCGCAGGGGCACTATGATGAGGAAGCGCTGACAGCTCTGCTCGCATCGGGGGTCGCGTTCGTCGGCTTGCTGGCCAGTCGCAAACGAGCCGCGGGAGTTTTCAGCGTCTTGGGCCGGCGCGGCATCTCGCGAGAGCGCATCGCGACCATTCGCAATCCGGTCGGACTCGACATCGGTGCGCGCACGCCGGGCGAGGTTGCCGTTTCGATCGTCGCCGAGATCGTTCAAGTCACCCCGACCCTTCTCGAAGCGGGGCATGACGCGCCGGAGCGCGACCACGCAGCGCGCCTCGAGCTCGACCCGGTGTGCGGCATGGGGCTCGATCCCGATCTCACGCGGCACCGCTACGAACACGGCGGCCGTTCGTTTTTCTTCTGCTGCGCCGGTTGCGCGGATTCGTTTGCGGCCGAGCCGCAGCGTTATCTCGGCTTCGCCGCCGAAGCGTGACCGTCGAGGGAATCCGCGAACGGTTCGCGCAGCAAGGTTACATCGCCGGTGAGAGTTTCTCGACCGCCTTCGAGTTGATGCTCGCGCTCGAGAAGCCGCTGTTGATCGAAGGACCGGCCGGCGTCGGAAAAACCGAGAGCGCGAAGGCGCTTGCCGAACTGCTCGAGACGCGGCTGATTCGCCTGCAGTGCTACGAGGGGCTCGACGCAGCGGCCGCGCTTTACGAATGGAACTATCCCAAGCAGCTCTTGCGCATCCGGCTGACCGAGAACGAAACCGCGTCGGCCGAAGCCCGCGAAGCGCAGATCTTTAGCGAAGCGTTCCTCTTGAAACGGCCGTTGCTCGAAGCGATCGTGCAGGACCGGGCGCCCGTGCTCTTGATCGACGAGATCGATCGTGCCGACGAAGCCTTCGAGGCGTTTCTGCTGGAGTTGCTCGGCGAATTTCAAGTCACGATCCCCGAACTCGGGACGGTGCGCGCGCGCCATCGGCCTGCCGTCGTCCTGACTTCGAATCGCTCCCGCGAGCTTTCCGACGCGCTGCGTCGGCGCTGCCTATACCTGTGGATCGACTATCCCGATCGCGCACGCGAGGTCGCGATTTTGCAGGCGCGTTTGCCCGGCATCAACGCCCGCCTTGCCGGTCAGATCGCCCGCTTCATGGAGTTCCTGCGCGGCGAACCGTTTCAGAAGGTCCCGGGAGTCGCCGAGAGCCTGGACTGGGGCCTCGCGCTCGTACGCCTGCACCGCGACGCGCTCGATGACGAGGCCGTCGAGAAGACGCTGGGCTGCGTCCTCAAAGTCCAGGAAGACTGGGCCCTGTTCCACAGCTTGCGCGCGCGTTACGAGCCGCTGCTCGCCGAGGGAAACGATCGCGACGCGGGTCCGGTCGAGCCCGATTTCGGTCTTGGTTCGGTCCGTGCGCGGCGGGGGTGACTCCAAGGACGGGGATGTCGTCGACTTTCCCTCGCGCCTGGTCGATTTCTGCGGGCTGCTGCGCGCCGAGCACGGTTTCCGGATCGGACCGGCCGAGATGCGCGACGGGTTGCGCGCCGTGGAGCTGGTCGGCATCGAGGATCCGGAGCGGGTGCGCGACGCTTTGCGCTTGGTGCTGTGCGGGTCGCAGCCGGAGGTGGCCGCATTCGACCGCGCCTTCGACGCGTTCTTCCTAGGAGGCGCGGGCGGCCGGCCCCAGCCGAGGCAGGCATTCCGGGCGGTCGCCGCCGAGGCGCCGCCGCGCAGCGAGCAGCGCTCGAAGCCCTCCCCCGGCCGGACGCCCAAAGGCGGCACCGCGCAGCGGGAGCCTGACGACTCGGAGCCGGCGCTCGGCCGGCGTGTTTCGCTCGAAGGCGATGCCGGCGAGGCTTCCGCTCGCACCTTGCGGGCGCAGTACAGCCCGGCCGTTTCGGGCGGCGGTGAGGCGCACGTCGACCGTGAGGCGCGTAACGCGATGCTGGCTGCGGCGGGCCGCCTGGTCGCCGGCGTGCGCCTTGGCCCAGCGCGCCGCTGGCGCTCGCAGCAGAACGGCCGGCGTTTCGACTTGCGCCGCACGCTGCGCTCCAGCCTCGGGACGGGGGGCGACCCGATGGTCCTCAAGTGGCTGGGCCACCCGCCCCGCAGCCCGCGCTTCGCGGTGTTGGTCGACGGCAGCCGCTCGATGGCGGAGCACGCGACGATGATGCTTGCCTTTGCCCAGGCGCTGACGCGCCGCACCTCGCGCGCCCGCGTTTACCTTTTCAGCACCGAGTTGCGTGAGATCACGCGTGACCTGCGCCGGCTCGAAAAGGGTGCAGAGCGGCTTGACGGTTTACGTGAGGCCTGGGGCGGTGGCACGCGCATCGGGGCCAGCCTGCAGGCCTTCGTCCGCGGTGCTGGAGGGCGGGCGCTTTCCGACGATACGCTGGCAATCGTCTTCAGCGACGGGCTCGACGCCGGCGACATCGACCAGCTGCGCGGTGCGATGCGCGCGATCGCGCGCCGAGCGGCCGCGATCGTGTGGCTCAACCCGCATAGCGGCGTCCCCGGCTACGAGCCGACGGCGCGCGGGATGCAGGCCGCGCTGCCCTATCTCCGTTTGTTTGCCCCCGCGACCGACGTCGCAAGCATGGAGGCCTTGGCCAAGACGCTCGCGGGCCGGCTTTGGCCGGCTACGCGCCGGCCGCTCCAGCGCGCACGAACTCCCTAATCCTGCCGCCTCCGGGCGCCGATGCAATAGATGAGTTTCCGTGAGGCAATCATTTGCACGATTCGGCGGTCGCGAGCCGGGCAATACCGAGGTTTGAACGAGCCTTCGCACTTGGACCAATTGCGATCGGCGCAGTGTTGCTTGCCGTTGCCGCTTTTCTTGCGTACGTTTCGAATGCCGTCCACGGGGAGGTTCTACGCTGCGTCGAGCTCGGCAGCGCCGGGTTCGCGCTCGTCATCGTGGGTCTTAGCACAGCCTGGATGCTCCTTCGCCGCCGCACGAAGGCTCAGGCCGATGCGCTCGACGAGCAAAACACCAACTTCGCGCAGCACGTGCGCGAGCTCGAGGCCTCCAAGCGCGAGGCAGATACCATCCTCGACTCGGTGCGCGCTCACCTGATGCTGATCGACAGCTCCTTCCTCATCCAGAGCCGCTACTCGAGCGAGCTCGAAAGCGTCTTCCATCAGAAAGACCTCGTCAACGAGAACTTCCTCAACGTTCTGCAGCGCCTGTTATCGGAAAAGATGTTCAAGACCGCGCGTGATTATCTCGCGCTGCTCTTCGACATGACGCGCAAGGAGCGCACGCTGCTCAAGGTCAACCCGCTCGACGAGATCGAGGTCAACGTCTCGACCGCCGACGGGTCGCCTACCGTCCGCTACCTGAGCTTCGCTTTCCGCCGCATCATCGAGGGCAACGCCGTATCGCGCGTGCTGGTCTCCGTCGAGGACCTTACCGAACGGACCGTGCGCGAGCGCCACCTGCGCGAATCGGAACAGCAAAAGGTCAAGCAGTTCGAGCTGCTGATCGGCATCCTGCACGTCGATCCGCGCACCCTCGACGGTTTCGTTCAAACCGCTCAGGAGCAGTTGCACGCGATCGACGAAGCGCTGCGCGCCTCCGACTTCGCCTCGGCGACCACCGGCCAAACGGCGCTATTGCGCAGCCGCCTCGACATCGTTCTGCAGCGCATCCACAACATCAAGGGAAACGCGACCTTGCTGCGCCTCGATCATTTCGAACGCCGGGCCGCGGACTTCGAGCAGCGCGTTTCGGATTTGCGCAACCGCTCGGCGCTCGGCGGCGACGACTTTTTGAGCTTGGTCATCGGCCTGGCCGAATTTCGGGGCGATCTCGACGACCTGCAAGCGTTGCGGGTCAAGCTCGCAGGCATTCAGCGCACCGCGCAGATTCGCGAGCGCGAAGGCGACGAACTGGTCGCGAACATCGAAACGCTGGCCAAGCAGCTCGGGCAAAAACTCGGAAAGGACGTGCGTGTCGACGCGTTCCGATTCGACACGCGCGGGCTCGATGCCGGCCACCGCTTGATCGTCAAAGACGTTCTCATTCAACTTACGCGCAACAGCCTTGCACACGGCGTCGAGGATCCGCAAGAGCGCGAGCGGAGCGGCAAGCCGCGCACCGCGACGCTCGAAATCCGTCCGATGCCTGACGCTCCGCCCGACACCTTTGCGTTCACGTTCCGAGACGATGGCCGGGGCCTCGATCCGGACAAGATTCGAGCGCGCGCCATCGAGCGCGGCTTGCTCTCACCCGAGCACGCCGGCTCAGTCGACGACTCCGACATCGCGGGTTTCATCTTCGCACCGGCGTTTTCAACCGCCGATTCCACGACGAGCGAAGCCGGACGCGGCATGGGAATGAACGTCATCAAACATCGCGTCGTCGACGAGTGCGGAGGCGAAATCTCGGTCAACTCGGAGACCGGGCGCTTCTGCGAGTTCTCGTTCGTCATTCCCACCGCCGGCGGAGCGGCACTCGCTGCGAGCTATCGAGAGGTCTCCTGATGAAACTGCTGGTCGTCGACGATTCGGACGTGATCCGCCGCGCGATTCGCCGCACGATCGAAAAACCCGAAGATCACATTGAAACGGCTTGCAACGGCGTCGAAGCCTTGCGCGCGATCGAGCATTTCGAACCGGACGTCGTGACGATGGACATCTCGATGCCCGAGATGGACGGCTTGACCTGCATCGAAGGCATCGTCCGCAAACGTCCCGGAACGAGAATTCTCGTCATTTCGGCGCTCAAGGACAAGCCGACCGCGGTCGAGGCCGTACGGCGTGGAGCGCAGGGCTTTCTCTTGAAGCCTTTCACGAGCGAAGCGCTCAGCTTTGAGATCACCGACCTGCTCGCGCCGTAGCCGGCGGAGTTAGACGTTCTTAGCCGAGTTCGGTAGCCGGGTCTTTGCTGCCGAGTAGGCCGAAATCGCGCGCGATTCGCTCGGCAATCGACGGTCCGAGGTCCTCCACCGATTCGACCGGAGATGCGGTTTGACGCCGTCCGAACCATCCGAAAAGCGGCCTGGGGGGTTGCTCGGCGATGCCTTCGTCGCCAAAAGGTGCGAGCGGTTCAGACGAGGCGGCCGTGCCGGCGGCAAACGGCAGGTCGTTCGATGGAGCCGTAACGGCGGAACGCGGCGACGGTGCGGGCGGCGCCGCTCGAGTGCCGAGCGCGGGCCCGAGCGCCTCGCCGGCCGGCGCAGCCTTGCGCCCGAGATGCTCCCGTTCCGCGCTCTCGGCAGCGCTGCGCTCGTTTTCGGCTTGCGCCTCGCTCTCGTCAAGGGCCGCCAGTAATCCCTCTTGCTCCAAACGTTCGCGGCGGGCGGACTCTTCGGTAGCCAGCAGCTGGGCAACGCGCGTTTCGATCTCGTTGCGCGCTCGTCGGCGCACCTCTTGCAATTGGCCCTCGGCCGCGTCGCGCCGGCTCGAGAGGCGATCGAAGTCGATTTGGAAGCGCTTGACGTTTTCACGCGCGGCTGCGATGTCGTCTTTTACGCGGGCAACGATCGAGCCTAGGTCGGCGCAGCGGCGTTCCGCCGCTTGCCGCTCCGAGGCGATGACTGTTTCGATCTCCCGCTCGGCGGCAGCGTGCGTTTCCAGGTTCGCGCGCTCGGCGGCCACCTTTGCTTCGGCCTCGCGCTCCTCAGCCGCACGAACCTCAGCGGCTGCGAATTCCCGTTGCGCGCGCTCTGCTACGCCGCCCTCGCGCTCGAAGCGCGCGACGTCGCCGCCGCGCTCGGCCTCCGCGCGTGCGGCGGCCGCAAAGGTCATCGCCGCCTTGAAGCTCGCAGCACGTTGCGTGGCTTGGTGCGAGCGCGTGCGCGCGACCTCCTCGACCTCAAGGAGATCGCTGATGCGGCGTTCGAGATCGGCCCTGCCGCGGACCGCGTCGTGCGCCTCCTGGCGTTTGCGCTTGGCGAGCCGCTCCGCTTCGGGCAGCTCCGCTTGCGCGCGCTCGAGGGTCCTTTGCAGAATAGCGAGCGATGCTTCGCAGTCCGCGCGCTCTTTGGCCGCGCGGATCGCCGTGGCCGTCAAGTCGAGGATTTGGTGCTCGACCGCTGAGACGTCGGCGCCTTCGATCACGCTCTAACCCCCGTCCGCTCTGGCGCGCTCGCCGTTGGCGGAAAAACTGAACGGTAGGGGCACGTGGGTTGTTGCCGAGATGCGCACCGGCGCGGGCCGCACCGGTCGCAGCGTAAACCGTACGCGGTGTTCGCCAGACTCCGCGAACGCAGGCGTAGGCGGTTCTGCGGCTGCAGCGGGTGCCGATGCCGGCTCGGTCGGCGGCGGCACAGCCGGCTTTGCCGGCGAGATCGCTCGGATGTGAATCCGCGACGGCGCGCGGTCAGTGGCGGGTGGCGCGGGCGCCGAGGGGACTGCCGCAAGCGCAGGCGCCGCGGGCGCTTCATTGGTGCGATTCGTCTTGTCGTAGAACCCCGCCGGCTCGGAGCGGTCGGGCTCGGCCGGGGACGCTTCGAGGCGGTCGCCAAGAAGTTCGATCGAGCGTTCCGCCAGGCGCTTCTTGGCCTGCAAGATCTCCGCGGCGAGATCTTCCGGTGAGCCGCTGCGGCGCATGACGGTGGCGAGGTTGCCCGCGTCCGGTCGCGGCGGCGGCGCATAAAAGGACGAGGGCACGTGCGCTCCGTTGACGGCGGTCGCGAGGTCGAGCCGAGCCGCAGCGACGACCTCGACGATCTCGACACGTTCGCAACGGATCGCTGCGAGCACCCGCCAGATGAGCGGCGCGGCCTTATCGGCGATCGCTTGTCGAAGGCTGGTGCCGGCGAACCAGCGGTCGACGACCTGCCACAGGATGAAGCCCACGATCAGCGCGGCGGCATACGCGGCAAGCGCGGCGTTAACGGCGCTCTGCCGGCCGCTAGCCTGGTGAAAAATGAAGACGACGAGCGGCGCAACGACGAGCGATATGCTAAACGACGCGGCGCCGCACACGCCCAGGAGCGGCAGTGAAAACGCTCGGTCAAGCAGCCGGGAACGCCCGACGGCCACGAGCCAAGCGCCTGCGGCTACCTGCCAGAGTGGATTGGAGGGATAGATGGTTCCGGCGACGAGCGGCCCGGGTAGGGCGGCGACGACCTGCTCGAGGAGGGAGGCGCATCCGGCTGCCACGATCGCGAAGATGAAGGCGAAACGCGCCCAACTGGGGTTCGCAACCCGAAGATCGGCGGCGACGATACCCAGCATGCAGGCGACTAACGCCCCGACGCCGATCGAGTGCGCCGGCGTTAGCAGGTCCGCGGCGGTGAGCGTGACGGCCAGCATAGCGAACCAGCGCGGCGCGCGGACCCAGAGCCCGAGCAGGAGCGGAAAGACCAAGTACCAACGCGCGGTAACCCCGAGCGTCCAGAAGCCGTCGTTGCCGGCGTCGTTGCCGGCGAAGAAGGCTTGATGCAAGAAGCTCGAGAGCGGATGGGGCGTTCCGAAGCCGGCGACGCTGAAGATGCCGTAATACGAGGCGAGCAGCGGAACCAAAACCGTTAGGGCCAGCGCCACCCAGTAGGCCGGCATAATGCGAAAGATGCGCTTCACGGCGTAGCGCGCGACATCCAGATACGCTTTGCCGTCCTGGCGCATGACGGCGAGTGCCGGGTAGGCCAGCCCAAAGCCCGAGATCACGAAGAACAAGTCGAGTCCATGAACGCCTGCCCGGGCTACGCTCAGTTCCGCCGGATAGCGGAACGGCAGCCCAGGCGCGTAGCGGACGACCTCGGCCAAGACGACCGCCAGGATCGCCAAGCCGCGTAAACCGTAGAGGTGCGCGAAACGTTCCCGGTGGGTATCGCTCGAGGCAATATCCACGCGGTGGGCGAGCGGCTCGTCCACCTCCTCAAACACCTTCACAGAGTGAGTTATCGGCTCGGCGGCGCGAGGGGTGAACCGTTTTCTTATTCGCCGGAGTCCCCGAACTGCACGATGCGGCAGCGGCACACGCGCTCGGCATTCGAGGCCGGTTGCCTCGGTGGGTGCGGCAAGCCCGTGTAGCCCACTTGAAGCCATCCCACCTGGCCCGAGCGGCTGCCCGAGCGAACCAGCACCTTCACTCGGACCAGGGCCGAACTTTGCTGATCGAGCGGGGCGATCCCGAGCTTGAGGCCGACCAGCCGCGCGCCGGTTTCGATGCGCCCGGCGCCGCTCGACGGGGTGTCGAGCGAGGGAAAAAAGTCGGCGAAGCCTTCGAAGCCGCCCGCGACGAGCAGCGGGGTTCCAGCCGGGATCTCGGGGATGAGGCGTTCGATGCGCGTGTACGCAGTCCAATGCCCTCCGACGCCGCGCACGAGTGCAATCCGCCGGGCTAAGAGCCGGACGACGACGACGCGCACCCCGACCGGCTCGTGGACGACATCGTCGGGTCGCACCAGTTCGTCCCCGCCGTAGTGCTCGATCGATCGCGCGCTCGCCGCCACCGCGGCCTCGGGTCCGTCATCGCTCGGCCACGGCGCGACGTCGACGCGCGCGACGGTCCCCGGGCGCAGCGTCAGCCACGCGGGGATCGCCGGCTGCTGCGCCGTCGTGCAAAGCGGCCACGCCGCAGCGAGCGCGACCGCGACGGCACATGAAAATGGGGACCAAGTGAAGCGAACCATCAAATTAAGCGGACCGCAGCGGAAGCGGCCGTTCGATATGCTATCGGCAAGATACGGACTCCGGCAAGGCCTCGGCGCCTTCTATCTCACGAAAGAGATCCGGCGCGCGTTGGGAAACCGGATCGGCATGGAAGCTCAGGCACGCGACCGTGCCTACAACGCGCGTGCGCTCGTTCCAGATTATCAGCGCTTCTTCGATTGGTACGCTTGCGAAAGCGTGGGGGCGCGGGCCGAGCTCGAGATCGTTCGGGACCTGGCCTTTGGAGCCGGTCCCGACGAGCGGCTCGATTTGTTTCCGGTCGCGGGCGGACCGCTTGCGGTCTTCTTTCATGGCGGCTGGTGGAAGCAGTTCGGCAAGGACGATTTTTCGTACGTTGCGCGCGGACTCGTTCCGCACGGCGTCGCAGTTGCGGTAGTCAATTACGGGCTCGCGCCGGAGGTTCCGCTGCGCGCTATCGTCGCCCAGGCGCGACGGGCGCTGGGCTGGTTGCGGGCCAACGGCGCGACCTATCGCTACGATGTCGAGCGCATTGTCGCCTACGGACATTCGGCCGGCGCGCATTTGGCGGCGATGGGCGCGGTCGCTGGGCCGCTCCACGCGCTCTATTCGCTTAGCGGTGTTTTCGATTTGGAGCCGTTGCGCGAGACCTACATCAACGAATGGCTGCAGCTCGATGCAGCCGAAGCGCGCGCGCTCAGCCCGCTTGCGCTGCGTCCCGCGCGCCCGCTGCCGGTCGACGCAATTTACGGCGCCGGCGACCCGCCCGGCTTTGCGGATCAATCGCGCACGTTCGTCGAAGGGTGGCGGCGCTTGGGGTGCGAGGGGGCGGTCGAAGTCGCGCCGCAGGATAACCACTTCTCGATCTGCGCGCGGCTGATCGACCCGGCCGATGTGATGAACCAGCGGATCGCCGCGCTGGCGTTCGGCTAGCGGCCGGTAAACGGCCGCTCAGTAGCGAGCGGCGGCGCGCACTTGCGCGAGCGGTTTGCCCAGATCCGCCAAAAGCTCGGGCGCCACCACCGCGAACGGCGTCGTGCCGTAGCAGAGCAGACGGTCGTGGAAATCCTCGAGCGAGCCGCGCGCCCCCATGCGCTGCCAATAAGCGGCCAGCAGATTCTCCAGTTGAAAACGACCCGCGGTGTACGAGATGACGTAGCCAGGGTTGAGCGCGATACCGGCAACTGCGGCCTGCGCCTGGGACTTCGGGAAGCCGGTTTGTTGCGCGAAGAAGTCGACGGCTCGATCGTAGCTCCATTCGCCGCTCGCGAGCTTCGGATCGACCGTCGCTCGCGCGCCGCGTACACGCTCCCACTGCGCGACGTAGTAGCGCCCGTCGAGGTCGTCGCCGTAGAGGCCGAGCTGCACGAACATCTCCTCGCCGTAGAAGGCCCAGCCCTCGGCGAAGACGCCGCTCCCTTGGATGCGGCGCACAAAGTCAGGATTGCGGCGCGCGATCGACATCTGCAGGAAGTGGCCCGGCATCGCCTCGTGGGCGCCGGTCGACCAGATGCGATCGCGATCGAAGTCCTCGTTGGGATCGAGGTGCTTGGCGGCATCGGCGAGCGAGACGGGCGGCGTGATGTAGTAGAAGCCCGTTGTTTCCTTTGCGAAAAGGCGGGGCGATTGCATCGAGGCTCCGGGCGAGACCGGCTGCAAGAACTTCGGCGTCTCGACGACGCGTATGTCGCCAAGCCAGGTGGGTACGGCGACGACGTGATGCTGCGTCACCCACTGCCGCAGCTCCGCCAAACGTTCTCGGTAATAGCCGATCAGCGCGGTGCCGCCGGGTGCGAGACCGCCGCCGGTCGCCGGGCCGATCGGCGTACCGCGGATGTGCGCAAGGTGCTCGACCCAGATCTGTTCGGCCCATCCGCGCGCCAGTTCGCCCGCGCCCATGCGCACGATGTCGGTCGCGTCGAACGGCAGAAGCTGTTCGTCGCGCAGCATCGCGTCGTACGCCGCGCGACCCATCGCATAATTTTCCGGCCAACGGCTCACGTTCGTTCGTAGGTAACGAATCGTTCGGCGCAGGGTCGCGTCCGTTGCATCGCGCCCGCGCAGGAAGGCCTGCAGCTGCGCGCCGCCGGTTTGGGTCTTCGCCGCCTGGGTTAGGGCACCGTCGAGAAAATCGGGTGCGCCCGCTAGCTCCGAAGCGCCGATGACGCCGGAGAGGTGTCCCGGATGCGTGACTAGCGCTTGGCCCGCGACGATGTACGCCGGCGCGTTTTGCAAGCGCGCGATGATATGCGCCCAGGCGAGGGCGACGTCGCTCTTGGTCGCACCGTCGCGGCCGGCGATCGGCAGATACTGAAATTGTAAGAAGAGGGTGTTGACGATGGCATTGGCCGGCGCCGAGTAGTCCTTCTCGGCGGTATGGTAGACGGTGTATTCGCGTTCCATGCCGATCAGCTGCGCGCGCAGCAACGCCGCGTCGTCGCGTTCCACCAAGGTTGCGTTGCCCAGGGGAACCGCGGCGAGCTGCGCCTCCCAAGCGCGAATGACGCCCAGGTCGCGGCTCCGCTGTGCGCGCGAGGGGCGATCGAGTTCGCCGTCATAGCGCGTCAAGCCGAGAGCCGTGGCGGTCAGCGGATGCGCGGCCGCCCAGTCGAAGGTCATCGCCTTCGCCAGCGCTTGCAAACGCGGGCCGGCCTCTGAGGCGAGCGCCGGACGCGCAAGGGCCGGCGCGAGCGCGAAGGTCGCGAATGCAAAGAGGAGAGACCCGGTACGACGCACTGTCTTAGCTCATTTCCGTTCGATCGAGGGCGACGGCGTCGACAACATCGGAAGCGTTCGTCAATGACCGCCACGAAGAGCGCACCGTCAGCATGAAGGTCGATTCTTACTAGGGGCTTTCGATCCCCGGCACCGCTCATCGCAAGCCTGCACGGCGGGCGAATCGAGGTGGCTCGCGAAGAAGACCGGCCGTTGCGGGCGATTAGCTCAGCGGGAGAGCAGCACCCTTACAAGGTGAAGGTCGCAGGTTCGATCCCTGCATCGCCCATTTCACTTAATCCCCTGAGCGTTTTCAGCGAATAGGAATTCCGACCCGCCTTCAGGTCTGGAAGTCCGTCACGAAACGAGCGCTGCTGATCGCGTGCCGACGGCTTCGCCTTCGTCTCGCAGATGTCATCCGCAACGACCGTGGGTACGCCGCTCGTCCGCGCAAATCACTCACGACGGTCGGCTAACAAAACGAACCCATTCGGTTTCGGGTCTTATTCTTGAAAGGAAGATTTCGGGCGTAGCCTGCATGCGCTTGTCGCCACCGAAACGATATTACGCGCGCGGCCGCCTTCGTCAAGCGTCTGTCATCCGTGCTGGCGCACTGCGGCGTATGAAGGGCAGAGCAAACCCAAAGCAGCTTGCCACAAATCGTCGCCGCGAAGGAATTTCCATGAAACATTTCACCCTGGCCCTCACGCTCGCCGCAACACTCGCGGCTCCCCTTGCCGCCTCAGCCCAAACATGGCCGGGAGGCACCGCCATCCCGAACGATTCTCTGTTGGTCATCAACGCGCAATCCGGACGGGTCACGATCGCCCAGCTCGCGCCCGTTGACGGTCAGTTGAACACCCTGCACCTGATCGGCAAGGCTCCCAAGCAGCCCATAAGCGCCGCGAACCCGGCGCCGGCTTCCCCAGCCACCATCACGATCGGTCAAGAAGAGCAAGTCTACGACGCTTACTTCCGCGAGCAGTTCCACATTCCGTCAGGTTTCTAACCAGCGTTATTGCCGAGCTCAACTCGGAATCCAACACATTGTTTCGGTTTCGGCGCGTGCCGGCGATTCGTGCGGCGCGCGCCTGCGCCACGCTTATTTCTTAGCTCCCCGAGCATCGGCAAGGGAGAGCACCGGCGCCCAGGGCTCCGCGAGGTTCCTTTATCCGCACCACCGGCTTAACGGGCCGTCGCGCCTTCGATCTTCGCGAAAGAAAAGTAATCTGGACTTCCCGGGGGCGAGTGCACTGCGGGGTCGCCCGCCGAAAAAGTCGACTCCGAGTCATCCGCGCGCCCGGGCGGCGGCGTAGAGGGGCAGGATGTACGCAACACTATCGCGCTGCCTCGCCGCCGCAACGTTTGCACTGAGCTTAGGCGGCGCCACCGCTGCTCAATCCTCTGCCGCTCCAACGCTGCTGCCGGCGGTCTTGAGCGTGCACGTTAAGGACTTCAAATACAATCCTACTCCGGCCACCATCCACGTTGGCGACCGGGTTACGTTCGTCAACGGCGACGACGAGGCGCACACCGTCACGGCCGTCAATAAGAGCTTTGACTCCGAGGGCCTCGAGCCCGGAAACACCTGGCAGCACGTTTTCAGCAAGCCTGGAACATACGCTTACTTCTGCGAGCGTCACCCGTACATGAAGGCGACGATCGTCGTCCTTCCTGCGTCACCAAAGGATGGTACCGCGAAATGAAACAGCGCGATTTTATCGAGCACGTCAGCTGGAGCGGCGCCGGCATTGCTTGGACGCTCTCCTCGACGGGGACCTTGCACAAACCGCGTCTGAGGGCGCCGGCGAGTTGCTTTAAGAACCGATGACGGCGGTGCCGAGGATGCTCGCACCGCCGGGCTTTTCGCAGCGAAGCGGCCGGAAGGTCTCACAACGGCTTACGCCGCTTCGGGAGTACGCTGTACGCGGTGGCGCGCCACGTGCTCGGACCGGACGATGATGCCAAAGAACTCGAGAAAGGGCCGATTCGTCGAGCTTTCTGCGTGATTTCAATGGTGGGGGTGGGGGGCTGGAACCCCCGACCCACTTACATGCGAAGCAACAGGAGCAATCCGGCGAAAGCTAGACGACCATGTTAAGGAGCGTCTTCATAGCGGACCTCTCGCTTGATCGCGAAGACGCTCGCATACAGGTCGACGTGACCAGCCACGTGAGGTAGCCGCCGTGCTGCGCGGGGCCGCAGCTGTGATGCGAGCGAGGCAGCAAAGCAACGACGGCCTCGCGATTGCGAAGCCGTGTGCGGGGTGGCGAGGCAGTTGGCCTCGGGTTGTGGTCTTCAGGAGTCTGGCTTTGCCGTAGTTACTCAGTTACCGCAAGGCCTATCGGATTCGAGAACTGCGTAGCACTGCCCGCAAGCGTTTGGATTGGCGCAACGTTGCCGCTTGCAGTCGCTGCAAAGCCAAGGACTGCGTTCGTGCCGTTGTTCAGGACGAATATCTCACCGCTCGCCTTGCTGACTGCGACTGCGATGCCCCCTCCGTTCAGCCCGGTGTTTGAGCCGGCGATGGTGCGAATCGGCGCGACGTTGCCGGTCGCTCCGGCTGCGAACTCGCTGATCGTCCCCGTGTTAGAGACGACGTAGACGTTATTTGAAGCGTCAAGGGCCACCGTACCGGGAGCTATTAGCCCGGTGTTGCTTCCGCCGATCTGTGCCACCATGGTGGACGATCCTGCCGGAAAGATATCGATGGTGTTCGTGGTACTATTCGACACATAGAGCACGTTGTTGCTGTCGATGGCCAGCCGGCCCCTGTCGGAGATGGTGCGCAGCGGCGGCTTGCAGTTGTTTTGCCCAGACGGGAAAACGTCGACTCTCTCGACGCTGCCTCCGGAGCTCTCGACAGAAACGTAGATATTCCCGCTACTGTCGAACGCCACGGCATACGTCGTACTGGGTTTTGTGAAGCCACAGATTCCCGTCTTGAAATCGCCGGTCGAAAGTGCGAACGTTTCGACACCATCCAAACCGGAGTTGTCGAGGTTGCCGTCCGCAATCCCGATGCGCCCATTGTTTGTCGAAGTGAAGGCGATGGCGAACGGTTGACCCACCGCGCTCGAGATGACCGAGCTCGGCGCGACGTTTCCGTTCGCACTTTCGGGAAATTCGCCGATCGTGCCGCCCGTGCCGCCGCCTTCGTTGAGGACGAGAAGGAGTCCACTCGTTGCTTTGTGGGCACCGGCGAGATTTTGGCCTTTATTGGCGCCCGGCGTCGTTGCGCTGGTGATGGAAGTGGTCTGCGGCGCGCCGCCCACGGGAATGGCGCTCGCCGTTGAGCCGGTCTGCGCGCCAGAGCACGCTGCGAGTCCCATGGCTACGCAGACGGCCCCGATGTGATAGGGTGGTTTCATGTGATTCTCCTTCGAGCGAGGTTGGTGTGTTGATTTTATTACATAGCGTAGGGTTATGAAGAAAGCGTAAAGCTACTATTGCGCTGAGTGGTCGGTGATCGTCGCAGCATTGCGTGCGAATGCGACGCTGCGATGGCCCAGCACGCTGAGTACTAACTTTGCGGAAGCTGCAGTTTTTCCGGGTGTACGAAGCCGATGTGACTATCGCCGATCTGCACGAATGAAATTCCGCTACCCGTGGCTAGCGCTCTCTGCGCATTGAAGAGGCCGCTGCTCGTCAAGGAGCACGCGATGCCGGTCCAGTCCAAGCAACGTGCTTGAGGAAATCGCTGCGTTTGATAGTTAGCTCCATACTTTGCCGGTGCAGCCGGAAGGACGACGTGGTCGCCTTCATATATGGATGCAGTTCGCAAAAATAGCGGTAGGTACCGGGCGTGGTGAAGACGTGCTGCCACGTACCGGCGGTGTGGACCCTCGGAGTCCAGCCCGCAAATAATCTGCTCACGTGAGTGCATATGCCGCCACGGGCATCGGCGGATGGGTCGGGCCGAACGCAGGTCTCGAGCAAGTGTACGCGCTTTGGTCCCGTCGAGACCAACGATTGCAAGCCGTCCTCGGAAGGCTTCCCGAGGAACAGCAGACGGCGCTCACGCTCGCGTATTATGGAAACAAGACCCACGTCGAGATCACGCAGGAGCGTTCCGCTCGGACGATCAGGAGCCGCATCTCGATGGCCATGCGCAAGTTGCAGACGGACCTGGCAAGTGCCGACCAACGTCCATAAGCGCGTCCTGCTTGGTCTTGCCGCAATAACAAGAACGCCGAAAGCCCTCAAGGAATCGGGCCTTTTCGGCGGCGGAGACGGGGACCTGAATGTCGCGGAATCTCTTGGAAGGCCACCGATGACGAGAAGCCTTGATTTACAAGGCTTCTCGTGTAGGTTGGCCCTTTCCCAGATCGAATTGAAACCTTACAAGGTGAAGGTCGCAGGTTCGATCCCTGCATCGCCCATTTCGCTCTATCCCTTGTCCCACGAGAGCGACAAGGTGTTAGCCGCCCGGATCGATTGCGACGCCTTCAGGGTCGGCGAAATTGGAGGTTGAATATTCGCTGATCGGAGTTCCGCTCGGGAACTCAAGAGACTGGCAGACATAGAGGCTTGGAACAGCGCCGAAGATGACGTTGTTGCTTTTGTCGAGCGCGAGGTCCACCCACTGGCTGGACGTGCCGATTGAAACTCCCGTCGCATGTCCTTTCTCGGTGTACTCGACGATGTTGCCTCCGTCGACGATCAAGAGCGTGTTCTTACGCGTCGCCTTGATACCGTCTTCCGATGAGTTCCACGTGACGAATTGGTAACCCGATTGCGTGCCGCCCATCCAACCGGTGACGCCCGGACCCGGTGACGCACCGACGAATCCGGAGGCAAAAACGTTGCCGTTGGAATCGCAGGTCACGAAGTCCTCGAAGCCGCCCGCGTTGCTGACTTCGGCTTCGAGACGCCGCGTCGCGCGTTGGCTGCCTGGCGGGAAAACGCCGACTCCGCCCTGGCCGAAGGCATCGGCGACATAGAGAGTGCCGTCCGGGCACATCGTAACGTCGTTGGGTTGGTTCGGATCCTTGAGACGCTCGCTCGGCTTCGTCGCGCCGCGCGGAAACTCGAGGATGTCGTTGTCGGCACCGTTCGCGACCCACAGGTTATGGTTCGAATCGACAAAGAGGCCAACCGGCGCTCGTAAGCCGCTCCGTATCTCGCCGACGACGTTACCGGTGCTGCGGTCGAACACGTCGATCAGGCTGTTCGTTCGATCCGAGACATAGAGGAGGCTCGTCCGCGAATTGACGGCGCGCATGAAGCCGTCGGAGCCGCGAGCGCCTGGAAAGCGGGCCGGCTGGCCAAAGGATGGGGCGAGCCCGTTCGTATGGGCGAGCGCACTCTGCGAGCCCAAGGAAACGAGCAATAGGGCAAACGCGATGTGCGCGGCCCGTCCGATTGAATTCTTAAGGGTGCAAATGGTCATCGGAGTCATCTCCCACGCGAAAGCGATTGGTTAACGGAAGCTCAAGGGAGCCGGCGACCGAACGCCGATACTGCCGTACCAAAGATCGGATGACTCGCCGGGCACTCGTCATGGTATCAGCGATGGATGGCAGATGCAATAAGGTCGATACGATGGCTTGCGCCCGAGCTTAATCCGCCACCATTGAAGTCGCGCGTCGGCACGAGCGTCGGCGTTCGGTCGCGGCGCCTCGCGCTCAGTAATAGAGCTTGACCGTGAAGGGCCAAGCCCGTGCGAGCGGGCGCTTTAGACCCGTTGAAATGAGGATCGGATCGTCGCGCTCGAGCGGGATCGCAAGCGGCGCGCCGGCATATTCGTTCTCAAGCCGCACCGATCTGAAGGATTTGCGCATATCGGATTGGCTCACGTTGATCGAGATCACGATGGGATCGCGAGCCGTATAGCCGCGCGTTCCCCATAGGTAGTACTGATTGTGATGGCTCGTCGCCGGCGGCAAGCGGTGGCCGCCGCCGAAGAAATCGATCGCGGCCGCTTCGCCGTAGTTCGCGGTATAGATCAGCACGCGCGAGCGCTCGTCCGGCGGTATGGAAAAATAAGCCGCGGCGATGGCGCCGGTCATTTCCGGCCAGCCGAACATGTCGCCGAAATCCTGCGGCAGCACGCCGAGCTCCATATGTTCTCTCGAATGAGGTTTCAGATGGAAGGCACTCTGATAGGCGATGAACGTTCCGACGGGAAGAATCGGCATCGCAAAGGGGAGGAGGATCAGACCGCAAACGGCCAGCACCCCCGCGACGAGCGGGCGCGTCCAGCGAGCACGCAGCGTCCACGCTTCGATCGCGCACCCGCCGGCGGCGAAAAGGATGGGGTAGAACGCGGCCGGATAGTAGTCTTTCGCGTGAAGCGCGATCATCAATATGATGAGCAATAGAAAGGCTACACCGATCCACCGCAGGCTTCGATGCATGAGACTCCACGCGAGGCCGGCGATCCAAACGAGGGAGAGGACCGGATTCAGAATCAGGATCTGTTGTAAGACGAATTGCGGCGGCGAGAGGACGACGTTCTTTCCCGCTGCACCGTTGCGCAGGAGCTCGAGCATCGGCAAACCATGCACGAGTTGCCACGCGGCGTTCGGCAGCGCGAGCGCAACGCCGAGCAAGGCACCGAGCACGAACCAATGGTTCACGAGCCGGCGCCCTTGACCCGATACGATCGCTCCGGCGACCAACGCCGCGCCGAAAAAGATCGCGCTGTACTTCGAATTAAACGCGACGCCGAGCGCTAAGCCGACGCCGAGCCACCAGCGCGGGTCTCGGTTCAAGGCGCGAAAGGTGCAGAGCGCTGCAAGCGGCCAGAGCGAGGGGGCGAGCATGTCGGTCGAGACCTTCGTGCCGAACGACGCAAGCACGGGCGCGAGCGCGACGCAGATCGCGGCAATCACCTGCGCGAACGCGCCCCCGCCGAGATCGTCGACGAGCAGGCACGTGACGAATACGGCGGCGGCGGCGCACGTGGCAGCCACGAAGCGAAGCAGGAACAGCGAAGGACCGAAGACCTGCGAGGCCGCGCTCATGAGCGGCGCGAGCGAAGGCTGGTCGACGTAGCCGACATCCGGATGGCGTCCACAAGCGATGAAGTACAGTTCGTCTCGAAAGAATCCGTAATGCGCGTTGCCGAACGCGTGAAAGATCAGCGTCAGGGCCGCCGCGATCCACGGTAAGGGGCGGTAGCGCATCATCCAGCGCCCTAGCGCGCTGGCTTTTCCGTCGTATGCAGCGAAGCAGGAGGCGGGTCGTCGAGGTCGCCGGCACGGCTCAGATCGACTGCCCCCGGGCGTTTGAAATCCTCGGGACGGCGAAGCGACGTTGCGAACGGCGAAAAAGGCGCCGGCGCTTGGTCGAAATTAAAGAAGTCGCTTAAGTTGTCCGCGCGCGCGTCGCTGGCCGCAAGAGTCGAAAGTCCGAACGCCTCCTCGATGAAGTGTAAGATGCTGCCGTCCTCGTGGACGACATGCGAAACGTAATGACTGTTCGCATATGGCGAAATGACGATCAGCGGTACGCGGAAACCCAAACCCATGCTGTCGAGCTGCGGGGGAGCGACGTGATCGTACCAACCTCCCCAGTCGTCCCATGTGATGAAGATCGCGGTGCTGCTCCAAAACGAGCTTTCGCCGATCGCATTGACGACGCTAGCCACCCACTGCGGCCCATCGTCGGTGGGGACGCCGGGATGGTCGGAGTCTTCCCAGCTTGGCGTGACCCAGGTCACCGTCGCCAGCGTCCCCGAGGGACCGCCGGGGTCGGTCAAGATGCGCGTCTCCGGGCTCACGATCTTGGCCGTCCAATCGGGGCCGCCGTAGACGTACTGCACGGCTTCATA
>Ga0302325_10001169_pt1 | contig 68334 bp, 62 predicted proteins | sample Palsa_T0_2_FD_201948 | JGI IMG/M metagenome (GOLD analysis project Ga0302325, IMG submission 201948) | Peat permafrost microbial communities from Stordalen Mire near Abisko, Sweden - Palsa_T0_2 | ecosystem: Environmental > Terrestrial > Soil > Palsa > Peat permafrost | place: Sweden: Abisko...
TGTAGTACTAATACAAGTTGCCCTCAGTTTTTGGAGGCACCAAGCACTTCTCAAGCTTTCTGCGACACATTCGGAACCGCTTCAACAGTAGATGGCACCAGAAACAATGCCCTCGGCAGTGTGTGGGGATTTAGTCAGCTGGGTGGTAGCGATAACGATGGTCAAAATCTTTACAATAATGTCGCTGATGCCACTCTGTATGACTCCTGCAATAACGGACCTAGCGGACTTTTGGTCCATCCGGAAGACTCGGCTACAGACCCAGGCAATGAGATGGTCATTTGTAACGGCGAACTCGACGAAGCCCAATATGATAGTGCCAGCCAATCAATCATGGCCTGGTATCCACGTCAGCCTTTTAACTTTGCCAATACTACAACCTCTAACCCAGGGGATATTGAAGTTAATGTGACTGCCGACAGTGCCGGCTCACACTCTGCTTGGCCGGATATAACCATTGCCAATACACCCACACCTGCACCGTTCGATTCTTCCGTGGCCGATGGAGCTAACTACAACCAATACTCTGAGGGTGCCGATCTATTTACTGGTGCTGGTGGAACTTGTGTCTCTGCGCAAATATTTGAGACTAATAACTACGTTGAATCCGTTCCGGCGCAAACGTCGTCGAATGATACCACTCCCGGCCACTGTGCCATAGGATCGACTGGCCCGGGCAACCTCAACCACGTTGAACTGGTGGTTACACCTACCTCTATGCAGGTATATGCCTCGAGTGCGGGCACGACTTCTCCTATGTATCTAATTACCTCAGCTACCTTCAATACCCCTCTGCCCAACGACCAGGGATTAGTGTGGGAAGAAGATGAGCACTACAACGCAAATAAGTACTCTGCTACTAACTGCTCAACTGGTGGAGAAAACGGCAACACGCCTCCTGGTGCCACGTCTGATCTCGGTGAAGGTAACTTAGCTACTGGAGGAGTATATCTAGAGTGCCAGGGAGATCATACTTTTGGTTGGAACGATTTCGCCTTCAACGGTCCGGTCGAGCCCCGCGATTTGGGCTTTGACGTACTCAACAACCCAGCGGCCGGGCCTAAAGCAATTAACGGTCAGCCGTCACAAAATATAGCTTACGAAGTTGGTGGTAATGCATTCAAGTGGACGTCACCACAGATATCAGCCTCAGACATCAGCAACGCCGAAGCTGCTAACACAGCTGACGAAAGCAGCAGCTGCTTATGGCTCATGACCTATAATTACGAAGCGAATACGCCCGAGTCGGCCAATCAGATAACCCTCAACGTTAATGGGACAGTCGTTCCATTTGGGACAGCATCGACATATGCTACGCCAACGGCCATTGGTCAGGGCGATGGATACTTATACGACAACGGCACTATTCCGCTTCCCTTCAACTGTAATTTACTGAACAGCAATGCTGGTGGTAATTCAATCTCCGTATCATCAACCCTTTCAGAGGGTGGCGGTTTGGATATAAGCAACATGGATCTGATACTCAAGGGCGCCGGCGGAATAGTTCAACCCTAAAAGGGTACTGTGAGTTGGCCTCAAGGGCCACGCATACCTTCATGGTTTCTGCCGACTGGCCGGTAGAAGGGATAGACACAGACAGAGCCAGTACTTAGCTCGCATAGAAGTGAGAAGGCCGAGAAGCCGAACCCTTGCCAGTAGCTTATTTATTGTTTCTGATATGGCTTTGTTTGGTTATTTATAAGGGTTTTTACCCGATTGACATCCATCTGACTAAGTTGCTCAAGAGTCAAATTATCTAAGCTGTCTACCGCGGGCTGTTTCTTGCTGGAGAGTCGGTTTTCGAGCACTAACGAGGATGAGATAGCGATCACCAAAAGTGCGAAATAAATGAGCAAGTACTCAGTCAAGGTAAAGCTGAGCATTGTTTTAAACATGGCTACGAATATCACACTGTACCATGTGGTAGTGCTAACTGCCCCAAAAACAAACGATAGCTTACGAGCTCTCCAGGCGGCATCACGTCGGGCATAGTGTTCTGAAAAGTTAAAGGTAGTTAATCGAGTGGTTACGTAATAGTTTAAAAAGAGTCCATTAATAATAAGTACAGCAACAAAGATCATCTTAGCTATAAAACCAGGTATAGAAAGATAAAGCCGAGGGTGGAGCAAAAATAGACCGACGCCACTGACGAAAAGTATAGCGATGCCTATCCAGATCATAATTGAAAATAGGCGCATCCAGTTAACTGTATCAGGGGTAATGCGGTCACCCATTTTTAGGGCTCTAAAAAAAGATAAGTCAGATATAGTAGCACCACCTAATCCAAAGGCGACTCCGATCAAATGAATCGTTAAAAGAATTTGATACAGCGTTATCTTACTTATCATCTATTGTAAGTTTAGTGCCTTACATTTCTAAACATAATCATTTTAACTCTACCATACTAGGTGTGCTTCTGCTGTCGCGGCGGCGTACTTTGTAGTTTCTCGCACCCATAGAAGGTCATCTTGACAATAGTCCGCTTCTTCCCGATAATCATTAGCATTAAACATCTCGATCTGAACCCCCAAAATGAACATCCTCCACAAACTAAGATCTAAACTGTCCAAAGCCGAAAACTCTATACCCGCTCTCATCGTTGTTCTAGCCGTAGCTGGTATTGGTGTCTACTTTATTGTTAACTCTCATGCTACTACTCCCTATGTAGCTACCTCAGCTTCTAACGGTACTTCCATAGTCTCCCCAGCTGGTACTGTCACTGACAGCAATACCAGCAGTGGTAAAGCCGTTCAGTTTGGTTGCCCCACTGGAGAGACTGGTACACCGGGGAATTGTACGACTGGTAAATCCTCTAATCGCAGCCCCTATTCCTGGCCATTTACTTGGGACTCAATCTGGAATATACCTATAAGTTCTAGCGCTACATACGTGCCTGCTACTATATCGCTAACTGGAACTTATGAAACTAGTGGTTCGTGGGATTATGATTCGATCAGTCCCTCCTTTCCAGTTAAACAGCTAACCAACGCCCAGACCGGATCGAGTAACCAAAGCCATACTAGTGCTCCTGTCTATTCTGACCCCAATATGGCTCCCCAAGGCGAGTGGAACACCTGCTCTGCTTTCTTAAGTACCGATGGCAGTAATGTCTATCAGGGAGAGACTACAGATTATAATGCTGGTGCCAATCCGGCCTACGGTGGGCAGGGAGTTTATACCGACGCTCCAGTAGCTATAGAAGGAGAAGGTATAACTGGCTGTCATGGAGCATCGGGTCTATCGGGTCTAGGTGGCACTCTAACAGCCGCAGATATGTCTGGTTCAGGTCCTATCCAGCATTCCCTTAAAGTAATGCTCGATTGCATCAATAGTTGTTCTAATACAAACGGCGGCTTTGTATGGCCAGCTGGTAGTGCTGATACGGGCTACACCTGCCCTTCCGGCTCCTCTTGTTACAATGGAAACTATTACGGCGGCAGCAATGTAAACGTTAAAATGGGCTCGATGCTGGCACTTCCACCATCTATAAGCCCATCATCTTTTACCAATCCAACAATTCAAAGAATTGCCACGGCTTTTCAAGACTATGGCGCCTACGTAGTGGATGATACCGCTTGGTCAGGCGAGGATTCAATAATTACCAACTACAATGCTGCCGCTGATTTTGTAAACACCCAAACACCAGGAACACCGTCTACCACAGGCACATTCGGTCAGCAACTTGATAAGTTATTTGAAGACCTAGATGCTGTAACGAATAACGCCAAGTGTACTCCTGGTGGTGGAGCTACTGGTGTCTCTACTACAGAATGTACTAGTGGATATGGCATAGCCACAGATCGTTATGCTTTATATGCACCGGAATTTACCGATGGTACTGATGCTCCGCCAACAGTTACTGTCGTCAATCCTTAAGTTTTTATGTAATCTTACTATTTTTTGTCGAGTTTGCCGTCTTTAAGACGGAAAGTAACATCGGTTTTGCCAGCGATGGACAAATCGTGTGTTACGGTGATGATTGTTGTGTTTTGAGTGCGTGCTAAGTTATGAAGCAGGTTGAATATTTTCTTACCGTTTTCACTGTCGAGATTACCGGTTGGCTCGTCGGCTAGGATGAGTTTGGGCTGATTGGCTAAGGCCCTAGCGATTGCCACACGCTGCTGTTCACCACCAGAGAGTTTACTTGGCTTTCTGGCTTGTTTATCGTCCTCTAAACCAACCTCATTTAGTAACTTCTGGGCGCGCTTACGTCGTTCAGAGTGACTCACATGAGCAAACTCCATAGGCAACATAACATTTTCAATAGCTGTCAGGTTCGGTACGAGATTGTAGCTTTGAAATACAAAACCAATCGATTTGCAGCGGTACTCAATTAACTGGTGATCACGGAGTTTGGTTAATTCTTTATCACCAACGGTAATGCTCCCGGAAGTCGGCTTATCTAGTCCACCTAGAAGTGATAGTAGTGTTGACTTCCCGCTGCCACTCTTACCGATAATCGAAGCGAAGCTACTTTCCGGTACGCTAAAACTCAAGTTATCGACAGCCGTAACTGCTCCGGCACCGGACTGGAAGGTTTTGGTGAGATTAGACACTTTTAACATTACTCTGTCCTCATAACTTCTGCTGGTCTTACCTTAGCAATTAATAGTGATGCCACAGCACTGCCTACAACAGCAATTATCATGGCTGCTCCCAGACCATATAGGATAATGTCCCAGCCTACAGCGGCGTGGATATTCTTAATACTATTGGTTGCCAACCTACCGCCGAATCGTGCTGCAAATCCTCCACGGCCACCAGAAACGGTGACGTTTGTAGTAGTAGACGACGAGGAATTGTTGACCAGGAGTTTAGTAACTGGGCTGCCCGCTAGAACCCCTAGAGCTAGACCGATAACTGCACCGAGTATTGTAAAAGTAACGGCTTCGACCATAAATTGAAGCATTACCCGTATATTAGATGCACCGATTGCTTTATAGACGCCTATCTCTTTTCGACGTTCCCTGACGATCATAATCATGACTAAAAGAATTATTACTGCCCCAGCGACGACAGCGCCAATTAGGCTATAGAGTGAAATTGTTTGGATATTTTGGAGCGGTGTAATGGTTTGTTGAGCCTGTTGTTCCGAGTTGGTTACGTCGGCCGAACTCCCTAGAGCGCTTTCGATGGCCGAAGTGACGGAACTCACGTTAGTTATGGAATCAACCGTTACGATCGCTGATGTTACATCACCTGGCTGAGCCGATAAAGTTTGTTCGGTGGCCAGCGGTAGAATAACTTGATTGTTTGAAAAGGTATTACCAGCGTCGAAAATACCTACAACTTTAATAGTCGTTCCATAGGCAGTAAACGTTGAGCCGACACTTAAGTTGTTTTTATTTGCCAGAGAGGTTCCGACGATGGCCACATCAGCCGTGCTGTTATCGGCAAATACTGAGCCGCTCTTAAGGCTAAATGTTCCGCCACCTTGAGTTAGGTTTAAGTTTGTTGGGTCATTAGTCCCAACAACAGTTACTGGCGGTGTAAAGTTCGTGACAAATGATGGTGTGCCACCGCCACCAAAATTACCACCACCATTAAGCGAAAACGATTCGCCGCTATTTTGAGAAAACCGTTGGCCTAGAGAACCAGCACTGATAGCCGATTGCAGACTAGAGTTAGAGCTAGTTAAACGGTCGCTGAGGCTTTCAGTTACTTTAGTGACGTTTGCTAAATTGCTGACTTTAGCAAGTTGCGTCTCGGTTAACGGATTACCACCACCACTAAAGCCGCGAACGCCAGCCGGTGAAACGGTTACAGTGTTGCCGACCGAGCTTTTTACGCTATTGATTTTTTGGCTAACTGCCTGGTGTGCGACCAGCATAGTCAAGGCTAGTCCAATGCTCAGGCCAACGATAATCACAATCGACAGTGTTCTAATGGAGTTTCGGAAAGCATTGCGGATTCCCCGGGTAAATACGTTCATATAGAGCAACTCTAACTACAGAAACTGAAAGCTAGCTTAAGAAACCTGATTTGTCCCATCAGGGTGTTGTTTGTTAAGGTGTTCCTGAAGTTCGGGGGCGTCAAGTGTAATAACGCTACCTGGTGATGCTTGACCGCCTAGGATTTTGATGGCTACAGCGTCTTCAACTGTCTTTTGGATAATTCGCCGCATTGGTCGAGCCCCGAACTGGGGGTCGTAGCCAGCTTTAATGATCTCTTGCAATGCCGCATCGGTGAGTTTAACGGCGATATTTTGCCGCGAGAGAGTTTTATTGACTTCTGCCAGCATCAACTGTGCTACCTGTGACAATTCACCACTGTTCAAGGGTCTAAATAGGACCACTTCGTCAAATCGGTTAATAAGTTCGGGTCTAAACTGACCACTGGCAATTAGTTTATCTATAAGAGGACGTTCGAAATCATCAATTGAACCACCGGAGTTAACTTGTGCTGAGATATCGGCCGAACCAGCATTGGAGGTAGCGATAATAATCGCACTTCTAAAGGAAGCCGGTTTGCCAGCGGAATCTGTTAATTGACCTTCGTCAAGCAGTTGGAGAAGTAGGTTAAGAATTTGGGGATTGGATTTCTCGATTTCATCAAGCAGGACTACCGAAAAAGGCTGTGAGCGGATTGACATTAGTAATCCGGCTTCGCCCTGGACCCCAGGGGATAATAGCCGAGCGACGTCCTCTGGCCGTTGGTACTCACTCATATCTAGGCGAATCATCTGTTGTTCACTTTTAAAATAGACTGCCGCCAGCGACCTGGCCAGCTCCGTCTTTCCGACGCCAGTTGGTCCCAGGAACAAAAAACTTCCGACAGGTCGTTTGGGGCTGGAGACCCCGGCTCGACCACGTCGCAGTGCTGCGGCAATATCACTAACCGCCCGGGTTTGATTTATCATTCTGGTGTGTATGAGGTCTTCTAAATGTATGAGATTATCGGCTTCCGGAGCTTGTGCAGCGGTGACTTTAACCCCTTTGGTGGTTTCCATGGCAGTTTGGATTGAAAGATCCGTTAACATCTCGTGGCTGGCGTAAGGTATAGCTTGCTCCAAAGCAGCGATGGCCTTCCCCGGGTAGGCCAGCTCTTGCATGTATTGTCCACTAAGGCGGTATGCTTCTCTGACGGCTTGGTAGGTGACTATCACCTTGTCCCGGCCTTGCAATAGTAAGGCCGTATCTTCAAGTATTTTCATTGTGTCATCAACTGACGGTTCTTGAATTGTAATCGGCGCAAAGCCAGCCGCTAAGCTTTCATTGTTTGCACGAAGTTGCTGCCAGCTATTTGGTGTAAATGCGGCAATAACCTTCAGATGTCGATTTTGGAGTACCGGCAAAAGCAACTGACTCATATTGAATGCACCTACACCGCTACCAAAGAAAAGTTGAGCTTCGTCTAGAAACAGTATGATATTGCCGGCATGAATGGCTTCACCAAAAAGACTTAACATTAGTCTTTCCAGTTGACCTGCGCTAGATGACAAAATCAAAGAAGCATTCAAGCTAATAATTTGATAATAGCGCAGATGCGGATCTTGTCCCTCCAGTAGGCGTTCGGCTAGACCATAGATTAACGAGGTTTTACCGGTGCCGGGTTGGCCAACAATAGCCACTGCTGTTCCGCGGTCCAGGTTGGTTATCACACTGTTTAAAACGTCAGTATGCGACAAAAAGTGAGCATAGCCACCACTTGCTTCGATCGACCGGCTAATATTGTGCGAAAATCTTTCAAGAGTTGGAGCGTACCCCATTGCCCAATCGCGGCCAATGCCTCCGAAATTTGGCTTGGGTAGCTGAAGATAGACCTCTAGCCGTTCTAGCCAGGAGTAGACCTCCACAACATCTTCCTGGTGTAGGTTGGCATGCGCTAGGTAGTCTTTAGCCGCTGCTGAAGTCAAGATAAGTGCCGTTGCTAGGACCCCACTATCTAACTCACTAGTCTGTTTGTCGTGCATTAATGCCAAAGCTTGTTGCCAAACTCCAATCATATCCTGCTCTTGGTCGCTGAGCAGTTTAGCTATGTAATCAGAGCTAATCATCAAGTGCCCTGTCACGAATCTGGCCGGCCAAAGCTGGGTAGCGGTCTCCCAGGCCAGCATCGGAGTCAATGGTTTTCTAAGCAAAGCCAATAGGTTTGCGGAAATTATGTCCTGAAGCTCGGTCGGATTATTCTTTGGCTTGATCTTTGCTAGATCTCTGACGTACCACAGTACAATCATAAACAACAGTATCGAGACAGCGATACAGAAATAACCAATTCTACTCAAGTTATTCGACGTCAAGCAAAATAGACCGACAAGGGTGAGTACTATTGCCAGTATATAACTAAGTCGGTAGCCGCTCTTGCCGATGCGTTTGGCGAATCGTGATTTTCTGGCGCGGAGGCTCCCGAGATCGAGCTCGGTATTCATCCGACCAATCCCCTATAGACACAGTAAACTATGCCAATCGGTAGCAACGGCCAAGCAATCGTCGCAATTACTCCGGCGATAACTGTCAAAGCAAGAAGAAGAGTGGCCGCGATCAAAACCAGCAAACGGCTTACAAATCCAACAAGTCGTGAGACAAAGTTGTCAACCGAGGCTCTAACTTTGGCGTCAAACGACCGGCCTCCGTAACTACTTATACGCCGCCATGGTGAAAACAGCGTTTTTACCAGAAGAGGCATAGAAAATGACCTTCTGACGCTGTTGGGCCAGTCTTGAATGCTCTTTGCAGTCTGCAGCCAACCTGCACCATACCACCAACGGAACAGCTCAAAAACCATGAGCTTTATTGTACCGCATTACACTACTCTACGGATACTAATGTCGTGATCTTGGGTAAGAATTTTTTGTACTATAAATAGCCGACAAAAACGGGATTATAAAATAAAACGAGTTTAGTAGTCCTTCTCGTCCTTAGGAAACCACAGCAGGTAGAATATTGGTAATAGCCCGGCAGTTATAAATAGAAGTAAAATAATGAACCAAATCTTGTGTTCTTTATGGGCCGCTCGCCAAAGCGCGAGACCTTTCCAGAATGTGTCCCAAACAACTAATGCCAATACTATTAGAGCTAGTGTCCTGTGTCCAGATAACATTAGCGTAATAATATCATAGCTAGGACTAGCTGTGTAGATATTCCAAAACTAGGCCGCTGAAGCTGTCTCAATCTTCTCGCCTTTCTTTTGATGAATAAAGAAAATTGCAATTATCCAAGCAAGAAAGGCGAAACCAACGCCAACCCAGAAGGCGTGGTGAAAGCCGACTACTTGAGCTTCTGCAGCATTATGTAGTGTTTGGCTGTGGGTTACCAAGTACTTGGCTGTCGCAGACGAGGCGACGCCGGATAAAATTGCTAGCCCCAGAGATCCTCCAATTTGCTGAGAAGTGTTAAGCAAACCAGATGCAAGACCAGATTCTTTATGCGGCACACCGTTAGTCGCGGCAATAGTAATTGCAATAAAGACCATGCCTAGCCCGATGGCCATTACTGCCAAACCTGGGAAAACGTCATGGAAGTAAGTCCCGCCAACACGGACATGTACCAAGAACCATAGTGCGAACATCAAAAACGGAGGCGCAATAATCAAAGGTATCTTGTAGCCTACCTTACTTATAAATCCAGACATAATGATGGCAACAATCCCAACCATAATGGTGACTGGTAGGAAACTAAATCCTGATCGCACCGGTGAGTAGCCGAGTACGTTTTGAATATATAGTGTAATGAAAAAAAACATTGAAAATAAACTAGCTGTAATCGGTAACTGCATAAGATTGGCCGCCGCTATATTTCTAATTTTAAAAATACTTAAGGGCATCAGAGGATGTTTGACTCTGGCCTCATTAGCGATAAATAATGCTATTAGAACAACACTACTTCCTAAAAATTCAAGTGACTTTATTGAGGTCCAGCCGTAGGTCGGCGCTTTAGTCAGGCCGTAGACCATTAGCATTAATCCGACAGTGACCAACACGGCGCCCGGCAAATCGAGTTCACTATGGTCAAGATCGGCCGTACTCTCCGGTACGTAAAAGACAGTTGCTAAAATTACAAATAAACCCACAGGTATATTGACAAAGAAATTCCAGCGCCATCCGAGGTATTGAGTTAGAATACCACCAAGTAGTACCCCAGTTGCGGCACCGCCGGCAGCGACAGCTCCCCAAACACTGATTGCTTTATTGCGTTCTTTGCCTTCTTTAAAGGTAGTTAGCACGATAGATAGAGCAGCTGGAGACATGAAAGCGGCGGCTAGACCCTCTACTCCTCTAGTAATTTCAATCATCGAACTATTCTGAGCTAATCCGCATATTAATGACGACACCGAAAATAAAACAACCCCACCAAGAAAAATCTTTTTTCTCCCGTAGAGATCTGCGGCCCGACCACCTAGAAGCAAAAAACCACCGAACGCCAAGGTATAGGCCGTTACTACCCACTGTAGGCTGCTATCACTATGGAAATGCAAACCTCTAAAAATTGAAGGTAGGGCAACATTTACTACAGACGTGTCCAGCACTACCATAAATTGAGCCAAAGCTAGAATTAGCAAAATAATATTTTTGTGTGCGTACCGGACCTTAGGCATAGGCTATTTCTGGACCCCAATATCTAATAATTAATATTTTTCTCACGTTGTCTCCAAGTATATATAGAGACTCCGAAATTACAATACTATATTTTATATATCGTAGGAGTTTGCGATATTTGCAGGTGGTATTATCATAATAGTGTTGTTTAAGCATGTTGGAATAGAATAATGGCCCCCATAAATCGTTATATAAAGAAACAAAGAAAAGTTAAATTGGATGTCCCTACGTGGGTAGTGCGCGTTTACGCGGCACTGGCAGCTGTTCTTGTTCCGTGGGTGTTGTATCTTGGCCTAACCTTGCCTCGCAAGCACATTATCTTTCACTGGGATGTTAGCTGGGCTGGACTTGATATTGGAATGATCGGAATCTTCTTGTTAACAGCGATTTTGGCATACAAAAAATCAAGGTGGGTGGTGATGTCGGCCACCGCTAGTGGTAGTTTTTTGGTGCTCGACGCATGGTTTGACATCTTAGGATCGCAGCATGGTTTTGAGCTTAAAGAAGCCGTTTTCCTAGCTGTTTTTATTGAATTACCGCTGGCCTTGATTAGCTTTTCGGTGGCTGGCCATGTTCTATTAAATAACATTGAATAATTATTAGGGCAAAGTATGTTTTTAAAAAATCGCGACGTTGTCGCGTTTACTGTTATAATTATTGAATTATGAATAACAGCGACGTCCCTTTCCAAGTGTTTATAAAAAAACAGGGCTATAGTCTGACTCAACAACGTCAGTTTGTATTTGACCTATTGATTAATCAAGAACCATTGACGATGTCTGAGTTGATATCAAAGACTAAAAATAAAATCGACCGAGCTAGTGTTTATAGAATTATTGATCTGTTTGAAAAGCTGGGAATAGTGCAGAGGCTGAACATAGGCTGGAAGTATAAGATTGAGTTATCCGATAAGTTTGCCGACCACCATCACCACCTAAGCTGTCAACGTTGCGGCCGTGTTATTCCTATTAACGAAAAATCGCTCGAGAATTTTATTAATCAACTTGTCAAACAATATAATTTTAGTGCCCGAAGCCATCAGATTGAAATACAGGGCCTTTGCGGTACTTGCAAGGAGAACTCAACTTAAGCCGTTGAACCAAAATAGTGTATATTGAAATTATAAGCGGGGAGAAAAAAAGTGGGTAAGATGATGGAAATTTCTGCGAACAAGCCTGTTCCGGCCTATATCGCCTATCCTGCTTCCGAGCCAAAAGGTGCAGTAATCGTTGTTCATGAAGTATGGGGTCTAGTCGATCACATAAAGTCTGTTGCTGATCGACTGGCGGCTGAAGGCTACATTGCCCTGGCTCCTGACTTTTTAGCTTCCAGCAGTATTGATACACAGGCTATAGGCGGGATGCAAGAAGCATTATTTGATCCTAAACGGCGCAACCAAATTCAACCTGTACTTAGAAAGCTGATGGCACCGACCCAAAGTCCAGAATTCGGTAAACAAACAACTGATGGTCTTAAAGCCTGCTTTGAGTATCTTTATAAGTTACCTGAAGTACATCAAAAGGTGGCCGTTATGGGTTTCTGTTTTGGTGGTACCTACAGCTTTAGTCTGGCTGTCGATGAACCAAGATTAAAAGTCGCCATTCCGTTTTATGGTCACTCCGACCACGACGTAAACAGTCTTAAGCAGATAAAAAGTCCGATATATGCTTTTTATGGAGAGAACGACGAGCGTCTGGTCTCCGTTTTGGCCGACCTACGTCAAAAAATGAAACGGGCTGGAGTTAATTTTACCGACAAAGTCTATCCTGGTTGTGGACACGCTTTCTTTAATGACACCAATAAGTTTGCCTATAACCCAGAAGCTGCTAAAGACGCCTGGAGTCAAGTAATAAGTATTCTACAAAAATCGTTTAACTAAGCCATGCTTCTACTGATCATTAGCTTTCTAGCTGGCCTGCTAACTATTTTGGCGCCTTGCGTACTGCCACTATTGCCAGTAATTGTCGGCGGCTCGGTTAGTTCAAAAAGTAAAGAAAGGGCCCGGCCATACGTTATTGCTATTTCCCTAGCTGGATCAATCATCATATTTACGTTGCTGCTCAAAGTAAGCACATTGTTGGTTGATCTGTCGCCGAATGTCTTAAATTATATTTCCGGAAGTATTCTAATTGCTTTAGGCGTTGTGGCGATAGCTCCAGAAGTCTGGGAAAAATTTATTATTGTTTTGAATTGGCAAGCTGCGTCACAGAGATTACTCGGCAAAGGTGAACGCAATAAGGGAAAATACGCTGGTCCTATTCTCATCGGTGTGGCACTTGGACCTGTTTTTGCAAGCTGCAGCCCAACCTATGCCTTCATACTTGCTTCCGTTTTGCCACACAGTTTTCTAAGCGGTTTAATTTATCTCGCCGCTTACAGCATCGGCTTGGTGCTGGCACTCTTACTGTTGTCGCTTGCAGGAAGAAAAATTGTATCAAAATTCGCCTGGGCTGTTGATACGCACAGTATTTTTCGAAGATTTGTGGGTGTGATTTTTGTGATTATCGGCATAGCTATTATTGCTGGACAAGAAGTTAAAATTGAAACCTGGGTCGGCAATCACCTGCCGTTTGACGAAACGAAGATTGAACAAGTTTTGCTACAGAAGCAAAACAAGTCAACGCTTCTGCATAAGTTGACTTCCGCCATAACCGCTACCAATGTACTAAACGTTCAGCCTACACCAGCCCCTAAATTTGAGGGCTTGACCAACTGGATAAATAGTCCTCCCCTGTCGCTATCACAACTTCGTGGCAATGTGGTTTTGGTCGATTTCTGGACATATTCTTGCATCAACTGTATCCGGAGTATACCCTACGTTGAAAAATGGTATCAAACCTATCACGACAAAGGCTTAGTGGTGGTCGGTGTTAATACTCCGGAATTTGCTTTTGAGCACAATCCCGCAAACGTCGAGGCTGCCGTAAAACAAGACGGTATTACCTACCCTGTTGCACTAGACAATAGTTACGACACTTGGAATGCCTACGATAACGACTCTTGGCCGGCTGACTATCTTATCGATAAAAATGGTGATATCCGATATGTAAACCTGGGAGAGGGCAACTACTCAACAACTGAGAAAGCGATTCAGGAATTGTTGGGGATAAACCAACCACTACAAACACCGATCTCAGATGTTCCGGTTTCCCAAAACCAGACACCGGAGACGTATTTTGGAACTAATCGTAGCCAAAATTACTTGGGATCCCCAACACTAGCTGATGGCACATATGTATTTACTGCTAATACTTCGCTACAGTCTAATAACTGGACCCTAGGCGGCAGTTGGGAAATTAACCCGGAATACATTACAAGTGAGAGTAATAACAGCAATCTGACGTTTCGTGTTACAGCCAAAGATGTTTATGTTGTCGCTGGTAGTCTTAATAATGGAAATGAATCAGTGGGTGTCGATTTGCCCAGTGACGATGCCGGACAATACGGAAGCGATGTAAATGGTGGGGTTGTGTCAGTCAGCGGCTCAAAGCTATATCACATCGTATCTTTAGATAAATCCGGCAACACGACCGTTATGTTGAGCGTGCCAAAAGGTGTGTCACTCTATACTTTCACCTTTGGGAGTTGACCGCTGTGGTTTGTTGGCGGGATACGGCTAAATAACACGTACATCGCTATTAGCAATACTGTTGCTAAGATTTCAAAAATCAATACCCCGGTTGTGGTGAGCGGTGGTTGCCAAGTACTATGAAAAATTGAAAATAAGGACCCCGAATCGCCTACGGAATTTCGTCTGAGGTTGCCATAAAATGCCACAACTGTTGCTATTCCGGCCACCACGGCTATCAGTGGAATAAAAAATCTACGGATTGTTTCTTTAGATGCTATAGAAGATTTTGCTAGCACAGTGCTAGCAAAGATAGGAATACCGACGAAGAATGGTAACCCATCCTTTCCTTGCCAAACGACACCCAGGCGTCTGGCCTTGTCAGCCGATATTAATACAGGAATGATAATTACGGCTAACAAGAGAGCAATAAGGACAACTCGTAGTCGCCGCGTTGCAGTGTAAATTGCCAATAAATAGAGCACTAATAAAAGCACGGTCCACACGACGTAGACAAAGATTGGCGAGTGTACATCTAGCCAGCCGAAGCGGCTGATTGTTTCACTGTAGTACAATTTTGTTCGAGTTAAGGATAAAAATAACAGATGCAAATTCCCAATGTTTTTGGCGATCATTTCTCCGCCCGACTCAACGTTGAGTGAGTGAAAAGCTAAAATCCAAATGCTAGCAACAATTGCACATGCAGCGCTAAACCCGGCAGCTATCCAGACACTTTTTTTGTGCACAAACTGTTTAAGATGCCGCTTATCGGCTACTGCCAGAGCGGTAACCAGCGCTAGAAGTACCCAAAGCGGAGACAGAGAACGAACAAGTGATTCTACAGATGCGGCAACTGCCACCAAAGCGATTAAACCTGGCGGCGGATTTTTCAATCTCTCACGAAACAGGATCAGTAGAGCTGTCCATAAACATATAGCAGCAGATATTTCTAACCCAGTGGGGTTTACTACGCCATCAAAAAATATTACTGATGGCGTGCAGGCTACAATTATTCCCATCAACATTATCCGCGAACTAGACCACCTGACCACTGCCATTATGCTAAGAGCCAAAAATGTAGCACTAAGAAGTGCGCTAACAATACGCATTAGGTATATTCCTAGAGATGATTGTGTGAAAAGTGTCGGTAGGCCAACAATCGCATAGTAAAGAGGTTGATAACGGGCATTATAAATGGTATCTGAGACAATTGCTTTGGTTGGCTGATATTTGGGAGCACACGAAGCAGGAACAGAGGCCTTATACTGATAACAATAAACCAGATTGCCGAGATTGGCGTAGGCACTAGGTATCTTTACGATGCCGTCGACGCCCATCGAACCGCCCAGTAGTTTACCGGTTAATTGTCCTCTTACCACGGCCGCGGCTTTAGCGACATGAACTGGTTCGTCGGGTGCTGACATCAACGGTGTAGCTAAACTCCACACCGAAATAGATAAAAAAAAGACTATAAAAGATAGATAAAATACTCGGTGGGGCCGACTGGGGGCAGTTAGGCCCCTTATCATCACTGCTGTGCCTTTTGGTTGATTTGATTTTTGATAACAGCGAGTGAGCCAGTCATATCTCGATACTACCCTCTTTTTAAAAAACAGCCCAAGTTTTATAAAATCCTTTTGGATTATAGGCGCTCAATCCTGGTTATCAGCTGTTGATTCTGAACTTTTGATAAGCAATTTGTCCTTGGCGTGCAGGCCTATCATTAAAATGAAAACAATAAGCAGAAGAAGCAAGTAAACAGATCGGTCAATTACGTTAGCAACAACGATATTTGCGCTACTAATATGGTGAAGATGCTCACTTAAAACCAAAAATGATTCTCGTATGCCAATTGCTCCGGGTGTAAGTCCAACGAATAATGCTAGGTTTGCTACTCCTGTGTAGGTAATAATTTGGTGAATGGCTACGTGATTATTAACACTGTGGAGTTCCAAATAGTAAATGGTGGTTTGTATTATTGCCTGCAGAAGCGTTGCCAGCAGAAGTAGACTAACCTTGGCCCACCTTAAGCTCAGCGTAGATTTGTTAAATCTTTGACTACCAAAGTACGTCCTAATTATGACTATAGAGATTATGGCCATAACCGTGCTGACGATAATCGTTTGCCAGCCTGGCCTAGCCCCAAGGAAAATGAAAAATACACCGATAATCCCGTAAAACATGTAGTAAAGAAGAGTCACGGCGATGTAATCGCGAAGTTTAAGGCGATGTCGTTTTTTTAAGTAAAGTCCCCTGAAAGCCGGACCGCCCTGACCAGGTATAAAGAAGTTTATGAATAGCGAATAGGCGTTTAACAAGACGTTTTCTTGTAGCTTTAATTGTTTATCACAAATTCTGAGACTACAAAATAAGATAAGTAGCAATACCCCAAACACCAGGATATATAGCCCTAAGACAGTAAGTATGGTTTTTGGAGGAGTATGCGAAAGCTGGGTGAGTAAATAGCGATGTTTTGCTAGGTAGCGTACGCCCACGTATAATGCTACAAGAGTTACGAATATACTTATGAAGAAGCGTAGTTTTTTCTTGTTAAATTTATCAACTGTCATAGATCGTAAAGTTAAGCTTAAATATATCCAGCTTAGCTGCAGATAATACATTATATAGTCTTTATGTACACAATGTTAAAATCAGCCGCTAATAGAATAAACAAGATTCTGGGTGACCGCTGGATGTCTATTGGCATATTACTGTTTTTCGTTTTTGAGTCTGCCTGGATTGCTTTTTCGGCAATTTATCCACAAGCTTTTGACGAAAATTTCCATTTTGGCTTAATACAGACCTACTCGCATTATTGGCTTCCATTTTTAAGTAAGCAACCCCCCGGTGCAAACGTCTACGGTGCAGTAGCCCGAGACCCTTCCTATCTTTATCACTATCTTATGAGTTTTCCGTATAGATTTATTGAACTCTTCGTACACGGCCAAACCGGACAGGTAATCCTTATGCGTTTAACAAACATCGGAATATTTGGCATTGGTCTAGTTCTATTTAGGCGTGTACTACTGCGCATAGGTGTGTCGCTTAAGCTGTTTAACGCTATTTTCTTTATCTTTGTCCTAATACCAATCGTCCCTCAGCTTGCCGCTCAGATAAACTATGATAACCTCATTTTTCCACTTGTGGCGTGGACTTGCCTATTAACATTTGATGCAATTGACGAAATTAAAAAACGGCAGCCGTCTTTTCGTACTTTGGCTACACTATTAATAGTCTGTCTACTCACCAGTCTGGTTAAATATGCATTCTTGCCGATCTTTCTCGGAGTAGTTATATTCGTGTCGATACTCGGCTATCGAGCGTTTAGAGGCGACTTTAAGAGCTACCTTTTGCATATATGGAACAGCTTTAAGACACAGTCTAAGGTCTCCAAAACAGTCTTAATTAGTCTACTGATTATAAGTTTAAGTCTGTTTGTTCAGCGAGATGGCATAAATCTGGTAAAATATCATGCTCTAGCCCCAAACTGCGCGTCCGTTCTTAACGTTCAAGACTGCAGCGCATACAGTGTCTGGGACTTTAATTACCTCAGTCATAAAAACGTTATAGCCAATCCTCATTTGGTATCAAAAAATCCAATATACTATATCGCGGAGTGGCTGTATTGGATGTGGTACAGGCTATTCTTCACGGTTAACGGACCAAACAGTCAGTTTACGAATTACCCCCCGTTGCCGTTACCCAGCGCGGCAGCAGCCCTAATTGCCGTTATTGGAACTCTAGGCATTATTAAGTTTCGGCGTCGTCTATTCGGAAGTAATCCATATATTGTATTTCTTCTATTGATTAGCGTCCTCTATATACTTGCCCTGCTATTACAAGGCTATGCTTCGTACAAGTACACAGCCGTGCTCCAAAATATGAACGGTCGTTATTTACTACCGGTCTTGCCACTTCTAGTAGCTTTAGCCGGCATGTCATTTAGTTTTGCTTTCCGGAAATTGAACACTTACAAAGCAGTGGTAACTGCCTTAGTCATGTTACTGTTTTTACAAGGGGGCGGTTTTTTGACTTTTATATCTCGGAGTGACGACACCTGGGATTGGCCAAACAGCGCCGTTACGAAAGCTAATGACACTGCGCGCAGAGTAACCAAGCCAGTAATTGTAGATGGTAAGAAGACCTATTCAACCAGCATCTGGTTTTTCAATTAGCATTTCATAGCGACTTCTTCGCTGTTCTTCCAATACGTCTTCGATCAAGGATCGGTTAATTCGAATTAGATTGGCAACTATTCCAAGAGTTATTGATATAAATGAAGCGTTAAGCAAAACCGTACCGATAATTAGAGATTGAAGGTGATGTGGCCCAAATGGTGATCTGGTTGTAATGTACAGGTAAATAAAATGTAAAAATGGGAGCATTCCAGCGATAAAGAGAACTAAGCCAAGAGACATAAATACGACGAATGGTTTATACATGGTATAGGCATTTAGCAGAGCCACAGCCGACTTCCTAACGTGTTCCCAGGATGATTTGAATAACCTTGATTCTCGAGTTTTGGGATTTGTTTTGATGGTAATTATATCAATGGCTAAACGGTTGTTGCTGGCTTGTACTGTTGTTTCCATGGCAAAGTTAAAGCGACCAATTAAGTTAAGCTTAATAGCAGCTTCCTTGCTGTACGCCCGAAAACCGCTGGTACTATCAGGAATATTAGTGCCGGCAGCGGCATTCATTACATGAGTACCGAATTTTTGTAAAAACTTCTTCATCTTGGTAAAGTGTTCGATCGTATGTACTTGTCTATCAGCTATAACGATATCTGCTTTACTATGAAGTATTGGACTGACTAGATCGGGAATCCGTTCCTGGGGATATTGATTATCGCCGTCGGTTAACACTAAAATATCAGCCCCGAGCTCCAAAGCCCCTCTGATTCCATCGCGCAGCGAAAAAGCCAGCCCACGATTTTTGGCGTGCTGTATAAAGTGTTTAATTCCTAGTTGTTTAGCAACTTCGACGGTTTTGTCTGTCGAACCGTCGTCTATTACGAGAATATCTATCCTATCAATGCCCGAGATTTTTTTTGGTATAGAAGTAACAACTAGTGGCAAGGTCGACTCCTCATTAAGACAAGGAATCATTATCACTAACTTCATTGATTGGTCTCCTTAGACATTACGTCTTAGTTCGATAATAGCAGGAATTTATTGGTGCAGACAGTTAACATAAAAAACTAGCCTAGCTTTTCCATTTGGACACTGGCAAGATTTTTGATTTTTCCAGTCGATTTATATATTTTTTCGCAACGTCCTGGACTTCATCCAAAAGCCCTTGCGATAAAGTGGTTGGTTTTAATCCGAGCTTAATAAAATTATGGTTGTCAAATACCAAATCGTTTCGCTCCGCCTCGTTGCGGGGGTTCGGTATATTGTCAATTTTAGCCCCCGTGACCCCGGATATTAATTTAGCTAAATCCTCAACACGATGCGATTCGGTTGCTTGATTGAAGATAACCGGCTTATCACCTTTTTTGGGAGGGTTATGCAAAGCTAGCTCGATACAGCGAACTGTGTCACGGATATGTATAAATGCTCTGGTTTGTCCTCCGGTTCCGTAAACAGTTAGCGGATGTCCAATGGCCGCTTCTACTAGGAATCGATTGAGGACTGTACCGTAATCGCTTTCGTAGTCAAAACGGTTTATTAACTTCTCGTCGAGATCAGTTTGAGGGGTTTGCGTTCCCCAGACAATTCCTTGATGAAGATCGGTAATCCTAGTGCTGTCATTCTTGGCATAAAACGCGAAAAGTAATTGGTCGAGGGTTTTGGTCATATGATAGATCGAACCCGGATTAACTGGATGAAGTATTTCGCGAGGAATATCGCCATCGGGTGTAACGACCTTAACCTTTAAATACCCTTCTGGGATAGGTGTTGAGCCGGACCAGCCATAGCCATATACTCCCATAGTCCCTAGGTGGACTACATGAGCATCAATTTTACTTTCGACTAAGGCGCACAGCAAATTATGCGTGGCGTTGACGTTATTATCGACCGTATAGCGTTTGGTCGCCGATGATTTCATAGAGTAAGGTGCGGCCCGTTGTTCAGCAAAATGAATTATCGAGTCCGGTTTAAAACCGGCAAGGACCTGAACGAGCTTTTCATAATCTTGGGCAACGTCAAGCTGTTCAAATTTAATGGTTTTTCCAGAAACCTTTTTCCAAGTAGCCAACCTAGTTGCTATAGGGGTTATGGGGGTCAGTGATTGAACACCAAGGTCAATATCAATTTTTCGACGACTTAAGTTATCAATGATCAAAACTTGATGACCGGCGTCCGATAAATGTAGCGATGTTGGCCAACCACAGAACCCGTCACCGCCTAAAACAATAACTTTTATAACTTACCTTTCATTTAGCACTATTGAACAATCTACAGCCTTTATACTGTATTTTCGCTGTAGATATTCACGATTATGAGACAAATTGTGTTCCGGAACAACGAAATTAATAGAGGCCATTACGAATCCCTTAAGTACCTTCAATAACCAATTTTCTCAAAACGTACAAACATAATCAACTATACCTCTTATACAGACTTAAGTTACGCTTGTCTAGGCAGTGCTTGCAGCATGCCAAATCTATTTCCCTCAGTGTCAAGGCAATAGACGAAGTCACCAATTCCTGGAATAGTGTTTTTTTCGCCATCAATTTGCCCACCGGAGGCTTTGACTTTTTCAATCATACTGTCCAAGTCGTCAACTCCGATAGTCAAAATGACTGGTTGTTTGCTATAACTTCTGGGCATGATAGCTCCATTAAGGGCAACGTCGCTATTGCCGGTGTCTATTAGCCAATAATCAACTCCTGGCATATCGGCACTCTTTATTTTCCACCCGAATATCTCATAAAACTTATTAGCTCGCTCAACGTTGTCAACAGTAATCTCAAAATGAACAACTTGTCCCATGGTACCTCCTTATATTTACAAAGCTATTATACCTAAGACCATGGTTAGTTGGGTATTTTTTAATTGTAATCTTCTCGGGCGAATGCAATGCCCTAAAAAACATATATTTTACGACAAATGCCTTTAACTACCTGACTACCAACTTTCAGGGCTTGCAATACTAGGGTAGAGCGACGGTCTCCAAAACCGTAGGTCGCAGGTTCGACCCCTGTCTCCCCTGCCAGAAAGTCTTAGGCAGCTTTTGAAGCTGAGTTACTATCTTTTTACCCCGTTATTTTTCGTTTTTTTAAAGTGTACCGTTAGTAGTGCTAGCTCTATACTCCATACCAACTCCAGGTTGCGCCACCCGTCTGATTAATTTTATCAAAGGAAGCCACATAATAAGGGCCATAGGGTGGGCCACTGCCAACACTTAGAGCCTGACCGTTAACGGTTAAAGCCGTTACTGTGCCCGTAAGAATAACCACAAGACAGTCCACGCCAGTGTTATTAAGGACATTATGACCACTATTGACGGCCGGTGGTGAAGATATAGCACCAATATTTGACGGTGTACGCATATGTATTTTGGTATTTGATGCAATATTTCCTGAACCATTTAGCAGACCAGTCTTGAAGGCATTACAGAAACCATCAATGTCGTTACCGCCACCGTCTTGGATGATTTGGAGTGCATAGGTAACTTCCAGACCGGAGTTAAGGCCGAAAGACATTCCTCGAATAATATTGCCTGTAGGATTATTACCCACCCCAAGTTGGATTCCTGCAGAGTTTTGGCCACCGGTATATACCGAACCACCGACAAACGTGTTAGTATTTGAGTCTATGACAATTTGTGATCCACCAGAGTTGGTGTTTGACTCCATTTCGCAGTTAACAACATAACAGCCACCAGAATTTTTATCCAAAAACAGCGATGCTGCCGGCACCAGGCTCCCGGCCCCTTGAATGCCAAGGGCACTGGTAATCGCATGACCAGCTCCGTCAGCATGGACGGTGTTTAGCATGAGTCCTCCGCCATCACCCTCCTGATTTACGCCAAGTGAGCCTGCAATCCAAATGTTATGAAGCCCATTGCTCGTACATATACCATTGGTCCACTGTGAATCATGGGGTCCGGCCCAAAAGACACCAGATGCCGATTGAAAATTGGCATTTCCGTAGGTGCCATAGGTTTGAGTCAAAGATAGTCCACAAATATAGGCGTTGACGTTAGTCAATAGTGCGACGTTATTTAGGTTATTGGGTTGACCGATAGCGGACGCATCCGCCCATTCAGTGTATAAGCCTCCTGAGAGACCCTTATAAAAAACCATATTTGTAAGGGTGTACGCGCAACCGTAGACCCGTAAACAATAGGAGACATTGCCAGATCCTGCGACCTGCCCTGGCTGATTGCCTGATAGTGTCATATCTGAAATTGTAAAGTTGGAGATTCCACCAATGGTTCCACCGCCAATTAATGTCGTTGCTTGGTAGCCTTGAATCAAGTCGGCATTGGTTGCCGAATAGTTACCGCCACCCGGCTGGGGAATATTTGTACCGGCCAAAGTTATCCAACAGGCGCTCATGCCTGAACCTTTGAGCCAGACATTTGAATATAGTGTCAGCGTGGTGGATATATAGTTACCCGGCGGGAAGTAGACCACACCTCCAAACGCACTGCCTCTGGACTGGGTTCCAGCGGCAGCTGCTGCATTGATGGCATTTTGAATAGCAGTGGTATCATTGGTTGTTCCATCGCCTTTTGCTCCAAAGGCCATAACATTAAACACCGCGGGGACCCATCCGAGAGTAGACGAATCTTCGCCCGTATAGCTTAAGGCAGTCAGAGTTGAAGAATTTGCTCCCACACCTAAGCGTTCAACTGTTCCATTACCAGTAGCAGCAATAATGTCACCAGCAGTGGTAACTGTTGAGGCTGGTATACCGCTACCTCCTCCCCCCACTCCCCAAGTAGCATTCCCACTGCTGTCACTGGTTAGGACTTTACCACTAGCTGGACTACCACCAGTAACTTGTAGGGCTGGAGTAACCACCGTACCAGTGAAGGTCGGGCTAGCTAAAGGAGCTTTCGCTGCCACCGTACTGTTAGCTGCAATAATACTCTCTACATTAGACGTGGCTACTAAGCTGGTAGCATTACTACTACCACTAGACGTTACATCACCAGTCAGGCTGGGTATAGTGGTAACCGTACTGGCTGTAGTAGCAGTGGTAGCACTCCCAGCTGTAGTAGCACTAGTAGCTGTCGCCGCATTGCCCGTAGTGTTCTGGTTCAGCGTTGGTACATCACTGACCTGAATAGCCGACAAGCTGGTATTGGTACCATCAGACCGTAAGTACCGACCAGCTACCTGAGCCCCTGCTAAGGCCGTCATAGCTGCCGGTTGGCTAGTAGCACCCGTCCCCCCATTAGCTAGACCAACTATGCCACTAACGTTGGTAGCGGTCGTGGCACTACCAGCTGTGGTGGCACTACCAGCTGAGGTAGCAGTGGTAGCAGACGTAGCTGTAGCTGCATTGCCTGAGATATTACCAGCAATGGTAGAGCTAAAGGTTTTAATACCAGCAATAGTCTGGTTGTTAGATAGATCGACAAAGTTCTGGCTCGTACTACCAGTTCCTCCTTGAGCTACTGGTAAGGCACTAGCTAGGTGAGTAGAGGTTACTTGAGGAGCCGTAGCACTGCCAGACGTTCCACCACCAAGGTCTCCAGCTAACTGAACAATACCGGGTACTGAACCAGTAGCATTAACCACTGGTGTAGAACTAACGGTCGCTGGTATCCAGGTATTACTACCACTACTAAAGGCCAGCACTTGCCCATTAGCGGCACTACTAGCAGCTGACGTATCGGCTAAACCACTCAATGGAGTAGACGTAGGTAGTGCTCCCACCGTACTAGCACTCAGCACCACATTGCCACTACTAGGAGCAACACTATTAACACTAGTAACCCCACCAGCCTGAACAACAGCAGCAGTCTGCAAGCTACCATCACTATTTAACGAGACCTCTAAAAAGCTATTGAGTATAATACCCCATGTGCCGTCATCCTGACCGGGTACTGGTAGACGTTGAGCCATGGCTTAAGCCACCTTTTCAAAGTTCGCAACTCGGTTTGTATTTCGGTTCCTTTTACCAGTAAATACAAACTCAGAACTCTCGTTATTTATACCCTCTAGCATTGCTTAAATGATATCATAAGCACTACTCCGTTAAAATATCTACAATTAGTAAAGTATTGTGTCAATATTGGCTGGGCCTGGAGTATGAATTCAGAACTTTTATACCAGGGGCCTAGGTGTACCTATCGCTATATTGACTTTTGAACTTTTGGAGGCCACGGTGATGGCTATATCGACTTCGTCAGTGTGCATCTTCATATTACGTATTATCATATCAAAGTTCGAATCTCTTATGCGTGCAGTACGGAAAAACAGGGACAGCGTCCATTATGGCTGAGTATTGCGGTCTAGAACATTGTAACACTCTAGAATGAGACAAATGAGATACTTTGCGCTGATTTGGTCTTAAATATAACTCCCAGTTTGTTGTAATAAATAGAACTTACTATACACTTAAGCGTAAGCATGATTCCCAAAAAAATAATCAGGGGAGCTAAGAAGACTGCACATTCAACTAAGCGTAGAGCTATTAAACTAGCAAAAACTGCGAGCAAGTCGCATCTGTTGCATGATCGGAAAACGTGGATAGGTGCAGGTGTTGTAGTGATTCTGGGAGTGTTTTGGCTACTACCTGCATTTGCCGGTGCTGCACCAGGGAAACTTGGTTATTCCATTAAGCGTGGCGAAGAATCGCTGGTCTCTAATCTCGCTCCACTCAGTAGCTGGCGTAGCTCCCTACGACTGGACTTTGCCAATAATCGTGTCAGTGAAGCAGCCTATATAGTCAATCAGGCTAACGAGAATGGAGACAAAAATCAAGCTAAAACAGCAGCAACTATTAACGGTTTGTTGGATACATACGAGAATACCTATGAAACCCGCACAGCTACTCTCAATCAAGACCTGGAGAATGGTGTCAAAGTCTCTAAGTCTAGCTCGAAAGAAGCCCAAAAAGATGCAGTTAATACCTACACAATTCTAGAATCATTGCTATTGCAGGCCCCTGACGCTTCTCAATTGCCAGTCCTAACTGCTATTGACGATACCCAGCAAAACATTGCTAGCTTGAATGATGCCCTTGGTAATGTGCCACTTTCAGCTAGTGATTTCTCACAGCTAGCCAAACTTGTTTCGTCCGGCGTTGTTTCACAGGCAGATGTCAATCAGCTAGCTAGTGCTAAAAGTAGCCGTCAAGTCCACGCTCAAGTAGTTAAGTTTATTGAAAGTGGCGAGGTTCCCTCTGACCTTTCATATGTCTTAGATTTGGATCTCGTAAAACAATACGAACCAACCAAGGCTCAAGTATTTGAAACAGTTGCCCAATTCGAGCAGATGCAGCGAATTAGTGCGGTTATTTCCGCCAGTAGGCCAACGGCTGCCCAGCAACAAGCAATTCAAGCATTTCTAGCCAACTATACGGCCGGTCAAACGGTACCAGATAGTGATATTCACCAATACATCACGCCGATTATTGACGGCGTCTTGTTATCTGGTCAATTGCAGGCCAATCTTACTAGTCTCAATTCTTTACGGATGAGCGTGGACGATCAAGCGCTCTATGACAGTTGGAAGGGCGTGTTAGATCCACCGAACTTAAGTGATACTTATCAGAAGTTGATGACTGATGCTGGCAGCCAGCCAGCCTTGCACCTGCGGATTCTGACCACAACTCAGCAAGAGCTGATTGGTGCCCAGAAAGCTCAAGTAGCTTACCTAGTCATGCCTCCCGGCTGGAGCACCGACCAAATGGGCACGCTAACTAATCAGATGAGCACCCAGATCGCCGAAACTAGTTACCAGCAGTCCAATCCTAACTCTGCTCAGGAATTAGCTAGCCTTAGTGCAACCCAACAACAGTTACAAGCAGAGCTAAATAGCCTAACCACAACCTATAACGACAACAGTACCAAACTACAGACTCAGATTAATAATTTTAGCGGTACACCAGATCAACTTGCGCAACTTAAAGCCGATCTAGCTAACCTCACTCAAAACCAAATAACGACAGTTAACAACTTACAGACTCAACTAACAGACATCACGAATGCTCACACTCAACTCGGTGACTCTATCGAGCAGTTACGCCAGGATCAAGTGACTAATTTGACTAATCTAGAACTCAGAGCAGCTACCAATGCCCAGCAGCTGACTGATGCTGCTAAAGCTCAATTAACTACTAGTCTGAATCAAATCGATACGCATAGTCAGACGCTCATTAATAATCTGCAAACCAAGGTAGATAACCTGACTAGCTCACAGGATCAGCTGCGTAGTCAGCTGACAGCTGAGATTAATACTATCAAGGACAATTACCAGCAGTTAACGACCAACGTCCAAGCACAACTTGATGCCGGGGTTGCTACCACTAGTCAACTGCAAACGACGCTCAGTCAAGTTCAGACCAATCTAGCGGCCGACCAGACCAAAGTCACTGGACTGACCGCTACCACCGCTGCTTTGAGTCAACTGGTTAACCAAGTCAAGACGGATTCGACCAACCAAATTCAAGACTTGCAAAGTCAGATCAATGTCGTTAAGTTAAGCCAGCAAACGACCAATGCAGCTGTCAGTGATCTGCAAAATATCACCCAAACAAGCCAAAGTCTGATCAGTGGTTTACAAAGCCGGGTTGATTCGCTCGGTACTAGCCAGACACAACTTCGCCAGGACTTAACTGCCACCATCCAAACCGTTCAGGATAACTATACGCAGCTGGCAGCTTATACGCAGGCTCAGCTCGACGCAGGGGTTGCTACATCTACTCAGCTGCAAACCAATCTGGGGAGCGTCCAAACAACTCTTGGTCAACAGGCCACACAATTAAGTAGTCTAGGCACTAGTAATGCGGCACTTAGTCAGCTTATTAACCAGGTTAAGTCTGATTCATCAGCCCAGGTCAGTAGTCTTCAGACTCAGGTCAATGGCCTGGCAATTGGACAGCAAACCATTAGTACATCGCTCAATTCTCTAAAAACTCAACAGGCAGCTGATATCACCCAACTCTCTAGCCAGCTCGCTGGCCTGAGCGTGCTACAAACTGAAGCTCAAGCAACTATTAGTGCTCTTACCCAGAACCAAACTGCTGCTCAAACCAGCATTAATAACCTAACTAGTAATGTCGGTATGCTACAGACTGCCTTTGCTGCCTCACAGCAAGTTCAAACAGCTGCTCAAACAACCATCGCTAACCAGCAGTCCGAGCTTGATAGTTTACAAACTCAGACTCAATCAGCCCTAAATACACTTACCCAGCAACAAGCGCAGCTTACTAGCCAAGTAAATAGTCTAGCAGCTACCACTACAATTCTGAGTCAAGTAGTCAGCAGTGTCCAAACTGCTTCTACTGCCACCCAAACGCAACTAACTACCTTGCTAGCTAACCCACCTTGGGCACTAGCAACTAATGCGTACGTCACGCAGGATCAGCTTAATAGCTTGTCGGCTCAGCTCAATACCCAATTTGCTCAAAAGTCTGCTCAACTGGATCAGCAATTTCAAGCTTACCAAGCCCAACTTAACACTTCTGTTTCACAGCTTAATAGCCAGGTGCAGTCACTTAGCACAACTACCACCAATACTGCCACCACTCAAACTCAACAACAGACCCAGATCAATAACTTGAATAGCCAAGTCCAAACATTGCAAACACAGGTGCAACAGCTAATTAGCGCTTCGACTCCACATACTGGTTTGTAAGAATACTTTTAATTATTAAAGAGAATACCGTAATGAAAATGAACATACTTAGTAAAACCGCCTACGCATTGTTAGTAATCGGTGGTTTAAACTGGGCGATAATAGGATTCTTTAACTATAACTTAATTGGTAATATCTTTAGCATCGACGTGGCACGGATTATATATTCTGTAGTCGGTGTAGCTGCACTGTATGGGGTGTATCAGATAGCAAGCATGCGATCTAAAACTCGTAAATAAGGTACAGTGACAAAACTCGGTAAGACAGATAGACCGCGTTAACAATCTCTTCAAGCAACAAACACCCAAATTAATTTACGGAGGTCGCAAACTGTGGATACTACTCCTAGAAAAAGAGCAAACAAGCAAAAAAAGAACAAAATAAAAAAACGTGGCGAAAACTTCTTGGGTAGCCACCGATGCTAATTACCATGTCGGTCCTTCTGGCGATTTCTGGGTAGCTCTGAAGTCAGAATTCTGTGTGTCTCGAAACAATCTAGTGAAGATGTTTTTATTTAGATTTCGTTGCTCGTTGGGCTTTTTTGACCATTCTTCTCTGGTCAGCGTTTGCTGCTTTTGCGGCCTTCTTAAGTACAGAAATCTTTTTTGCAGGCTTTTCTCTAATGACAAAGTCAGAATAGTTTTTGCTGTGAGTGCCAAATGGCGTAAGTGTGTTTAATTTCATTTTTAATGCGTCAATCATTTATTAGACCTCCCAGCTCCGTCTTACTAGTATATATTCTCGGCAGGTACTTATCAACTTCAGCTACGTTGTAGTGAACCTTTTCTGTGTCTTCTTTGTAGTTTTTTATAACCAAAGTAAGCTCTAGTTTATCGCCAAATTCTTCTTTTGCTCGTTTGCAGTTTAGCTTTGAATTAAAGTACGCTTCAATGAACGCCTCTTTGGGCACATTTCTTCCTTCAGAAACTTCTCTAGCTCTTGTAACTTCCCACGCCTGAACTGGATCTTGGTAAATAAAGTAAAGCTGTAATGAATAGCCCTTGCGACTGGCGCGTTTTAGGTTTTGGACAGCTCTACCAATTGAAAATGTCGTATCCAGGATAAATGGAAACTTATTATGAAGTACCTTATCAAGAATCTTGTCTAACGCCAAGGATGCTGCACCTTGTACAACTCTCGAGTTCTTTCCGTTGTACCCTGGAATCTTTTCCCGCAGTTCATCTGTATCTATTCGCAGTGGCTTGACTGAGAAGTTTTCAATCAGGCGTTTCGAGAATTCCGTTTTTCCTGCTCCTGGCGTGCCTGCCATAAATGAAGCAGCAGGAGTAGATGTATTATCAAATGTTCTTCCTGCAATCAAGCTACTATAAAGATCGTTTATATTTTCTTTGACCCAAGTTACTGCTTGTTTGTGAAGTTCAATCTCTTCTTCCGTCATAGGAATAATAATATCAAACTCTAAACTTGATATATTTTCGAACTATTGTTTAATTCCGTAACAAACAGAGTTAAATCACGCGATTTCCAATTGTAAATATGTAGGACGGACTACTGGCCTTATCATTTTCTAAAAATTTTCGAACCAGCTTTTTTCAATATTTAACAGGGGTTAATGTTGTACAGATAACCACAACGGTCTACTTGGCTGGGACGGAGGGATTCGAACCCCCGAATGCCAGGACCAAAACCTGGTGCCTTACCACTTGGCCACGTCCCAATAATCTTGATAATTCTAACGCATTCTTACTAAGGTAACAATGAGGACACAAAAGTTAATGTTGTTAGAATACTATATTGTACCTACGTCCAATTTGACGTAAAGTTAAATTAAGATGGCAAAGAAATCGGAACAAGCCCCGGTCGAATATACTGCACCCCTCTACATGAATGGTCTACAGGGGAGAATGCTCTACATGCCTAGAAAAGGCCGGAATAATAAAGAAATATTAGTTGTGTATGATCGATTGGGCAGCATTGAAGAATGGTGGGAGTTGGTCAGAGTGTTAAATAGATTTGGCGCTGTCACCAAAACTGACCTGCCCGGTTTTGGAGGTATGGAAAGTTTTTACAAAATTAAGGAACGACCGACAGTCGACAGACTTGCTGATTATATGGCAGCCTTTGTCAAACTGAGATTTAAACGGAAACAACTTATAATTGTTGGAATTGGTTTTGGATTTGTAATAGTAACCAGAATGCTTCAACGCTACCCCGATGTTGCCAAGAAAGTTAGCTTGGTAGTAAGTATTAATGGTTATGCACATAAAGATGATTTTAGACTTAATTCGTCTCAGAGACTTTTCTACAGAGTTGGTGGGTGGTTAGGTTCTCGCCGAATTCCAGCACCCTCAATACAGCTCATGGGGTTAAGGTCATCCTTACTTCGTTGGTATTATCTTTACTGGCCGACCAATGTTGCTCTGTTAAATGAAATGGACGAGGCAACAAAACAGCTTTTCCTTTCAGTAAAAGTGAGCAGCTGGCAGAGAACTAACTTAAGGACCCATTTATCAACTCTGTCGGAGTCAATGAAGCTTGATAATTGCAAAAAACCAATCGATATTCCGCTTTGGCACATCCCGATAACCGCCGATAACCGCCTAGATCAACAATTAGTCGAACAGCATCTTAAGGTTGTATACCGCGACTACCATCAAAACACTGTGGATTTATCAAAAACCAGCATGATACTGTTAGATAATAAGGCAGCAACGCAGCTTCTCCCCACTAAACTGCGCCGAGCACTGGCTAAGTGAGCGATAGCCATTGCATGATCTAATTTGCGTGCGATAATAGGATCATGTTTAACAAGTTTAGAAAGAATAAAAACGAAACGATCCAAGTAACGGTCTCCAATCGGACAATTCTTCGGGTAGTTTTGGTTGTAGTCGTCTCTTTCCTTTTCCTATTGGCTCTTAGAAAAGCTGATCATGCACTTGTTTTGATTTTTACCGGGTTCTTCTTGTCTCTAGCTCTTAATGCTCCAGTGCACTGGCTGGCAATTCATATTCCTGGAAAGCGAAAAGGAAGCCGAGGCCTGGCCACTCTTCTATCCTTTGTAATAGTCATGATTCTACTGCTCGCTTTCGTAATTAGCGTTATTCCACCCCTAGTAAGACAGACAGATAGTTTTATTCATGCAGCACCGGGGTTAGTTCAAGATGTACATAATCAAAATAGTGCACTCGGCAATTTTATTCGTAAACACCATCTTCAGAATGAAGTCAGTGATTTCTCGAAGCAGTTAGCGACTCGCCTTCAGTCCTTGGGTGGCTCAGCATATTCAACCGTGACTAAGATTACCAGCAGCGTATTTTCTCTATTCATAGTTTTAGTATTCACCTTTATGATGCTTGTTGAAGGACCAAAATGGCTGGGGGTATTTCGACGACTGTTATCTGACGACCGTGAAGCCCACGCCGATCAGCTGGGTGACAAAATGTATAAAGTCATCAAAGGCTACGTTAATGGACAGGTATTGTTGGCAGCAATCGCGGCGTTGGTTATGGTTGTGCCACTATTTGTTCTTCACATTAGTTACCCAGTTGCTCTGATGGTTGTAGTATTTATTTGTGCCTTAATCCCAATGGTCGGTCATGTTATAGGCGCCGTAATAATCACTCTAGTTTCGTTGTTCCATTCACCCGTCTCAGCTCTAACGGTGCTTATCTATTATCTTGTTTACATGCAGATTGAAGCCTACGTTATTCAACCTCGTGTCCAAGCCAATTCTACCAATATGTCACCATTGTTGGTATTTGCGGCTGTGATTATTGGTGTTAGTTTTGACGGACTTCTCGGAGGTCTAGTGGCTATTCCGGTTGCGGGCTGTCTTCGGATACTTGTCCTTGACTACTTAGATAGACATGAACTACTCGAGCCACCAACTACAGCCGATACCAAATAGTACCATTCTCGGTGTCTCGCAGGCCGACTCCTTGTATGACGAGCTTTTCTCTTAGTTCATCAGATTTTGTCCAGTCCTGCGTTGCTCTGGCTTGTTCGCGATCAGAAATAATCTGTTTTTGAGCGGTTCCTATGTCTTTTGAGTCAAGAAGCCCCAAACCAAGCGAATTATCAATAAACTCAAGGAAACTTTGAAATTCGTGAGTAACATTATTAACTTTTGTAATTGGGCTTATGCTATTGGCTTCGGCTTGGCTTAAGACCGCTAGCGCTTGCGGCGTGTCTAAATCATCCTCTAAGAACTGTTGCATATTTTTTTGGTATTGAGCGTAATCGGGGCCTGAGTAAACTTTATCTTCGGACTTCTGCCATCTAAGATCAGCCATTGCCTGAAAATTCTTCAGATGATTTTGAGCGGCCGTTAGATTATCCCAACTAAAATGTGCTTGCGAACGATAGTGGCTTTGCAGTACCAACAATCGAAACGCCAACGGATTATATCCCTTGTCTTCTAGGTCTTGGAGAGTATAAAAGTTATTGAGACTCTTACTCATTTTCTTATCATCAATAAGCATATGTTCGTTATGCACGAAGAAGCTAGCGTACTCTGAACTGTCATGTCCGGCGGTACTTTGGGCTATTTCGTTCTCGTGATGAGGAAATATTAAATCGACTCCACCTGTATGAATATCGAAAGGTTGGCCAAGTTTTTCAACGCTCATAGCTGAGCATTCTATGTGCCAGCCCGGCCGGCCAGTAAGTGGTTGGCCATTGATCTCTAATTCCCAGCTTGGTTCATTATTTTTTTGTTTTTTCCATAGAGCAAAGTCGTGAGCCGAAGTCTTATCATATTCGTCATTATTGATACGAGCTTCGCTGGTCGAGTCCTGGGTAATGTCAGATAACTGCCCATATTTCTTCCCACTAGCTTTGTATTTATCAATTGAAAAATAGACACCGTCGTCAGCGATATATGCAAAGCCCAAACTGCGTAGTCGTTCAATAAGTTTTTGCATTGCAGGAATAAATTCAGTTGCCTTAGTAAATTCGTAAGCAGCAACGTCATTCCCGACCTTGCCCATATCACTCAGAAATACTTTCGTATAGGTGTCGGTTAGTTTTTCTAGTGCACTTCTGGCCTCAAGATTACCAAATTTTTCTTGACTGCGACGGATGGTCTTATCGTCTACGTCCGTCAAGTTCATAATATGTTTTACTTTATTGCCGCTTAATCCCAAAACGCGCCTTAGAGTGTCGGTTACTATAAAGGAACTGAGATTGCCTATGTGAATATGATCGTAAACTGTAGGCCCACAAGAATATATCCGCACCAAATTACTTTCGATTGGCTTAAAGGGTTCAGTTTGTTTAGATAGAGTGTTGTGGAGCTTCATTCGGTCGTTCCTGTTCAAGATTATTGATCAACTCAGTGGCAAGCTCAATACATTCAGACTTTATTTCATCGTACGTCCTACCATCAGTGACACGAAACCCGCTAGCATACTTATGCCCGCCACCTCCGAAATGCTTAGCAAGCTCATTGGCAATGCCAAAACCATAGTTGCAACGTATCTTAGCCGTTACTCGACCGTCATTATATGTTTTAAAGGCTACGGCGACGGCTGTGTTGGTAGTTTGTCTCATATCGTCTAAAACTAGCATCGAGGGGTTGTACTCGTTGCTATAACGTTCAATTTCAGCCCACGGGATAGTTACTATGGCGACTTTATTGTCCGAAAAGTACTCCACACGTTTTAGTAGATCACCTTTGTAATGTACTAAATCAGGCGATTTACGACTAAGTTCGCGTCTCTTGTTATCTAACTCGGCAATTTTTACACCACCGGCGACTAACTCCGAGACGATTTCGATACTTCTGGCCGAAGTGTCTTCGGTCGTCAGGCCCAGACTATCGGACATAATTGCCGTGGTGATCATGTTCTTGGCTTGCAAGTTTAGTGGCCAAGTAAGCGTTTTAGCCAATTCATATATAACTTCGGAAGTTGCAACGGCTCGCCGATTGATGACCAAAGTCGCATACGAGATGCTGGTTTCAACGTTGTGGTGGTCAATTATGATGCAGGGCTTAGAGGCCACCCAGCCGCGTTGGTTGCTTTTATTTAGGAGGTCAAATAGGCTATCGGCACTAACATCAACCATTATGCTCAGGTCAAAACTCGATGGTATATCTTTTTGAATCCGATCCCATCCGTCCATGTAGCGCAAGTAAGTAGGTATATCAACAGCACAGTACATTAGGGGCTGTTTGTCCATGTCGCCGATTATTTGTTCTAGCGCCAGGGCGCTGCCCAAGCTATCACCGTCGGGGTTATCGGCCTGCATTATAAGCACTCGCCTAGCAGTGCCCAGCAGTTTATCGAGTTCACTTGCCTCTTTGATGACAGTCATAGTGCGGTACGCCCTTCAAGAGCTCTACCAAGGGTTATCTGATCGGTATATTCTAGATCGACGCCTATCGGAATACCACGAGCAAGTCGTGTAATTTTTACTTTTCGATCACCTAGTTGTTGCCTAATATATAAGGCTGTAGACTCACCCTCCACACTAGCGTTAGTAGCTAGGATAATTTCCTCAACGTTATCTCCATCAATTCTCTTTATCAATTCTTTGATGTGGAGTTGCTCGGGACCAATTCCGTCAATCGGCGATATTAAGCCGCCAAGTACGTGGTAAGTCCCGTGGTATTGACTAGTTCTTTCTAGCGCTACAATATCAAACGGTGACGAAACGACGGCAACGATTTTCTTGTTTCGATGAGGATCACTGTAAAGCGGTGAAACTTTTTGCGAGGAATCGATTAATGCAAAAGTTTTTGGGCAGTAAGCCAGCTTATTGTGTATACCACTAAGGGCCCGAGTTATTTCCTTCTCCAGGTGCGGATCATTCTGGACTATGAAATAGGCATATCTTTCTGCGGTACGTGGTCCGACACCTGGTAAGTTACCCAAAGCTTCAATAAGATCACTCAGTGGTGGCGGCAATGCTTGCATAAGGTATTTTCTTAGAGACCAAGTTCGCCTAAGCTACCCATCATTGGTTGCATCTTCTCGGCAGCGATTTTCTGGCTCTCTTGGATAGCGTCTTTTACGGCGTCTTCAACCCAGCGCTCGAGCTGTCCGATATCGTTAAGATCAACGTACTCTGGATCAATATGTATTTTCCTTATCTTCTGCTCACCGTTTATTTCAACCCTTACGGCGCCATCGCCTTTTTCAATGGTTATCACTTGTTTTTGAAGGTCCTTCTGGATTTTTTTAACCTTCATCAACATCTTAGCCTGATCAAACCTACTCATCCTTGTTCTCCTTTAACTCAAGTTATATTGTAACAAATCCTAATTAAGTCTCTGACGACTGCTCAATTTTATTTTGTGTTATAGACAGAGTCTTGGTGCTGTCTGGCCAAGCAACGAAATATCTAAAAGATTGATAGTAACCAGCGGCAATAACTGCGATAGTTAGTAGCCCCACTCCGACGGCTCTGGCAAGAGGATTTCTAGGAAACACACCGAACCACTCTTGCAATAGCTCAGCTATACCGCCGGCGGCCACTAAATACACCAAAGGCAACAAGACCGTAATCATTAGCGGCCCACCACTACTAATTAATATAGTTCCGACAATCAAAGCACCGACAACTAGCTTAGGAAAATCAAGCCTTCTCTGTGCCCAGTAACAGTAAAGACCAAGAGCGAACATGACTGTTATAAAAACATCTAGAACCGGTAGTCGACCTAACCACTGAGAGGGATTGCCCGGGCCCCTTAAAAATAGATTTGTAGGAACCTCTAATAAATTTCTAGCATAGCTAAATGGACTTAAAAAATGCGACGGAAGACCGGCAATACTTTCTAGTAGCATGGGTTTATGAACTGCTGCATAGCAAAGTGGGGTAACTAACCCAACACCCAGGAAAACGACGAGTACCCTAAACCAAGCAGCTAGACTATCTAATAATCTAGTCAGAAAGCTCTGCTGCCACAAGAACCCAAACAGCAAGAACCAAAACATACCGGGTACATAGAGTAATGAACCGCATATAAGGACGGCAAAAAACGTCACCAGCATTTCATGCTTAGCTTGATTCAGTAACTGTCCGACCCAAATTAAGATAATTATCCCCATAAGTGTGATGTCGGCCGTCGCCAAACGAGCAGTATACAAAAACCAAGTTGAGCTACCAAGTAGCGCACAGCCAAACACGGCAACATAGTACCGATAACGCATTCTTAGTACTAAATAAAATGTTCCCAGAATTAGCAGTCCGACAACGACACTGACTAATCTCTCCAAAAATATAGTGTGATTAGTGTAGTGTTGAATGACGAATTGAAGAAGTTTATACGGTGCGTTGACAGGATTGTTAAGAATTTGCTTAAGGTGTTGGCTTTGTGAAATGGTAGCGATTTCGTTGGAGTTTAGGTTGGGACTAAGAGATTGAAGCCGGTAAAACGAGAGCCAACCCACGAAAATAGCAAGCAGCAGCGTAAGTGTGGCTGCCCCCCAATACTTTACTAAAAAGCTTCTAGCCAGCGCCGTCATCTTTACAAGAAGTATATCACTTTAATCTAACCCGACACTGCTATCGGAATGTTTAGTGTCCAGAGATCTGAATCTTTGTCTCTCGCGATCAAAAAACAGTTCGACTGCGCCTGTAGGGCCGTTACGATGCTTTTTTATCAGAACGTCAGCAAAGTTTTTACGATCTGTATCAGGGTTGTAGTATTCTTCGCGGTACAAGAACGCCACAACATCAGCATCTTGTTCGATTGAACCAGATTCCCTAAGATCAGCCAGCTGAGGAATTTGTGGGCTTCTGGATTCCACAGATCGACTAAGTTGACTGAGGGCCATTAATGGCACATTTAGTTCGCGAGCAATTCCCTTGAGACCTCTTGAAATTTCGGATATTTCCTGGACTCTATTACCATCTCCGCTAATTCTACTGCCGCTCATAAGCTGCAGATAATCAACTATTATTAGTCCTAGGGGCCTTTGATGAGCTTCCCTTCTAGACCTGGTACGTAATTCTCCAACGGTAATACCTGGTGTGTCGTCAATATATATCGGTGCTTCGCTAAGCGTACCCATCGCTCGACCTATTTTCTCAAAGTCTGCGTCGCTTAGATTTCCAGTTCGAAGGTTCCAGGCATCAACTCCAGATTCCATGGCAAGTAGCCTGTCGACCAATTGTTCCTTACTCATTTCCAGACTGAATAAAAGGACCGCTTGTTCGGACTGAACGGCTACATTATGGGCAATATTCAACGCCAGTGCCGTTTTGCCCATGCTCGGCCTGGCAGCCAGAATGAAAAGGTCAGAACGCTGTAGTCCAGCAAGAGTTGCGTCCAAATCAGCATAGCCGGTTGGAACACCCCGGAGTTTACTTTTATCCTTGTGCAGCTCATCAAGACGGTCAAAGCTTTCGGTAAGGATGGTTTCTAGGCTGACAACATCCTGCTTGATATGTTGCTGACTAACCTCGAACAGTCTAGTTTCAGCTTCTTCAATAAGTTCTTGGAGCACTTTCGATTCGTCAAAACCGAGACTGACAATGTTTTGGGAAGCCTTAATAAGCCTTCGTCTAAGGGCTTTTTGGGCAACTATATCGGCATACTGTTCAACATGAGCGGCTGTCGGTACAAAGTTGGTAAGTTCCGTCAAGTAACTGGGGCCACCAATCATATCCAAAAAACCATTGTTTTTAAGTTGATCGGTTAACGTTAGAACATCGATAGCATGATGTTTTTCGTAAAGTGCCAGGGCCGCTTCGAATATTCTCTGATGCCGTGGGTCATAAAAATCCTCACTATTAATTGTGTCGGCAATCTTTACGATCGCGTCACTGTCTATAAGTATTGCTCCTAGTAGAGATGCTTCGGCTTCAAGATTTTGCGGTGGCAGGCTTGCTGTCGACGGTTCCATAACTTTAGTTACCTCTAAAATTGTATTGTCCTATGATTCTAACACCTCACCACCACCAAATATATTGTTTATGGTATCTATTGCCGGATCTGTGACAGCGTCCAAATTCTCGATCTCAAGGGCGACGTCCGATGGCGAAGACTCAAACGGAATTGTTCCGACACCGAACAGACAAGTGATTTCAACATTTTTGCCGGTTAGCTCGTACAGGGCATCTTGAATAGATTGTTTATTTTTTGCTTCGTCAATTCGTTGCTGATGAAACTTAAAACCGAAATGTAGAACAAGGCCTTTTTTTGAGAATTCGGGCCGAGCCATCCTCAAAAAGCTATAAAGGGTGTTGTGTTGATTCTTAATAGTGCTTAGAAGCTCTGGCCAGACAGTTATGTCAAAATCTTCTCTACCGGCCACTAATTCCCTCTTGGGACTGCTAGGCTCGGCTGAAAAGGTTTCGATTTTCTTGGACATGACCACAGAAGGATTTGCAGCATCTCGATGCTTTTCTTGAGACGGCACAAGGATGCCGTCAAATAGCACAATTTCCAAAAGCGCCTCGGGATCGGCAGATGTCGGGACCTCTAATAACTGTCGTAATAGGTGAATAATCTTGTCACGCGGGAGTTGCGACTGGTTGGCCAACAATTGGCTGCGTAGATTTACGCCGAGTTGTTTGGCCAAAATAGTAGCTTGATAACCCTGTTCGTACAGTTGGGTGAGGAGTTTATTCAGCGCCTCGAGATCCAACTCGGCAATAGTGCTTATTATACTTTCTACTGCGTCAGTCGGAGCAATGCCGAGAGCTTGACGAACATCACCAAGAGTGACTTTCTCATCTTGATTGCTCAGTTGATCGAGAAGACTAATGCTATCACGAAACGAGCCTTCTCCGTGATCAGCGATCAGCTCCAGGGCATCATCATCGATCAAAATTTTCTCCTTTTTGGATATCGAGCGAAGATGATCAACGACTTTTTGTTTTTGGACTGGCTTAAAAGAGTAACGCTGGGTGCGACTAATTATCGTATCTGGTAACTTGTGGGCCTCTGTCGTTGCTAAGATAAAGACAACGTGCTCTGGCGGCTCCTCTAGCGTCTTAAGCAAGGCGTTAAAGGCTTCGCGGGTCAACATATGAACCTCGTCTATAATATAGACCTTATATTTCGCCTTGGCTGGGGCAATGTTGACTTTATCGCGCAGATCTCTGATCTCATCTATTCGCCGATTACTTGCAGCGTCAATTTCAATAATGTCCAGATTGCTATCTTCGCTGTAGGGGAGGTCGTTAATGGCGTAAGCCAAAATTCGGGCCACGCTTGTTTTGCCGACTCCTCTGGGACCAGTAAAAAGGTAGGCATGGGCCAGTTTACCACTTTTTAGGGCATGTTTAAGCGGCGTGGTAATGTGTTCTTGTCCAACTACCTCGTCTAGGTCCCTAGACCGGTACTTGCGGTATAAAACTTGCCCCATAGGTATGTATTATTATACTCGAAGAGGCGAAGCGAATAAGAAGTAAAAACTACAGCGCTGCTTCTAAGGCTGCCCATTCAGCATTGGAGTCGTCCTCAGGTACATTTACGCTTACCTGATCACCGGGCTTGGCTTTAAAATAGGTAACGCTCGCTAGAAGCACCCGGTAGTTCTTGTCATTAACATCAACAAAATAGTGACCGCCCTCTAAACGCAGAGTCCCGACGACTTGTTTTCTAGGAATTGGGCCGATTTGCTTGTATAAAAAGGAACCGTCATCTGCAATCGTTAATTTTAGGATATCGCCTTGGACTAGTTTAGATTTACTGGCGTAGTTAGCTGGTACAGGATAGGTCTTAGCATCGCTGCCGACCATGTTTTGGCCATCAAACACGCCCTCGATAACCTTTCCCAAGGCCTCTTCCTTAACAGACGTGGTAGCCTTTAAATCTTCACCCACCAAACTCATCAGCAACTCGTTTGCAGCCGCCAGATTAGTCTCAGCCTCCTGAATAAGAGATCGAAGCCGTTTAATTTGTTTGTCAGGAACATCCGCCATATTTGTCTCTATCACCTATTAAGTGTTTGTTTAACGACACTTACTTTTAAAACTATCATTTTTCTATTGTCAAGTCAAAAAGGGCTCACAAATCTGTGGAAAACCACATTTTGTCCGAAATCAGGGTCTTTTGCTCAACTATACTAGATCCACCGTTGCACCAGCATCTTCAAGAGTCTTTTTGGCTGCCTCGGCATCATCTTTTTTAGCCTTTTCTACGATGGTCTTTGGGGCTCCGTCAACTAAAGCTTTGGCTTCACCCAAACCTAGTCCAGTTATATCTTTTACGGCCTTAATTATGGCTACTTTTTGAGCCCCCGGATCCTTTAATACAACGTCGTACTCAGACTTTTCCTCGGCTACTGGTGCAGCTTCGCCGGCGGCTGGAACAGCAGCTACGGCTGCAGCTGGTGCAGTGGCGCTTACTCCCCAGTAGTCTTCTAGGAAGTTAACGAACTTACTAATCTCGAGAGCGCTCATTTTATCTAGCTCTGCAACAAGCTTTTCAAACTCCTTAGGAGTTTCGACTTTTTTCTCATCTTTTTTAACTTCTTCTGCCATAGTTATTCCTTCCTATGATTATTTACTTAATTGTCTCAGCGCGGGCATTCAGCACCGTTAATACTCCACGAATATTTCCGGCCACAACATTCACAAAACCACTTAGTGGAGCGCTTATTAAACCTACTAACTGGCCACGGAGTTGATCTTTAGTCGGCAAGTTGGCTAGCATGGTGACATCTTCAGCACTCAAAAGCTGACCGTCGATCGTTAGGGCTCCGACGAACTCTAAACTGGTATTAGTCTTGGAAAAATCAGCCAAAGTCTTGGCCGGTGAAACCTCATCATCATTATTGAAGGCATATAATAGCTGTCCCTTGAAGATTGATTTGTCGATGTTCTTCCAGCGATCGTCTTTGTCCAGGGCCTTTATTACAAGGCGATTCTTGACCACCCGAACACTAGTGCCATTATCAGAAGCCTGTTTACGAAGCGCTTGCATGGCTTTTACCGACGTACCGGGGTAGCTTGCCAAAACGGTCAGCTTAGAGGCACTTAACCTCGCGACAATATCATCGACAATCTCGTGTTTTTTTTCTTTGCTCAAGGCCATAGTGAATTCCTAAAAATAAAAAAATCCTTGGTATATTCCAAAGACTTCAAAAATGCAAAACTCAGAGTCAAGCACCTCGATGGCAAATTAAGTTATAATCACAGCCACTGTCTTTGGTAACAGATGTATTTAAGCAAATACTTACCCGATTGTCAACAGCGCTGACAGTTCTTCCTGCATTTGGGCACTTGACAATAATCTGTGGAGTACTACAATGGCTCCTTGTGAAAGCACAGCAACAAACAATTACCGGGTATTGCTTTGGTCGTCTTATCGACCTAAAGCTTCATGTTGGCTAATTGGTTGGGGCCGTGTCAAACGAATAAATAAAGTCAACAATTTAAGAAAGTGAACTCCAACCAAAGAAGCGGAGTTCTTTTTATTAAGGGAGTGTATAGGGATGAGACGTAGTCGTAGTAGTATGAGTAGTTTCGTGAGGGCAGCAAGAAGCTTAGCGGTAGAGCGGGCTCGGTATAATGGAACGGACAGTTTGCCAGATCAGGCGGTTGCCGACTCGGAAGTTTTGGCTGGACAAATTGGCCCCTCAAGAGCGGTTATGAACTCTATTATGAGAGAGGCCATGGAGTACGCCGACGGAATGAGCGGCGTTGAAGGGGTTAGTGATGTTGAACCCCTTCGCGTACCAAGTGTTTTAAGTTTGATCGAAATCGAGCAATAATAAAATAATTTTTTACGAGAAAGAAATGCAAAAAACGTATAATGTGCCGTATTTAGGTAGATCTGTCGACGAGCGTAGAGAGATGTTTAACGGTGGTGCCGAAAACCATTTCAAAATTTGCGATGAGTTTGACCAGTACCTAGCTCTTAGAAAAGCCGGAGCGGTAATAGAGGGTTGCGTGGCTATAGTTGAAGTTGAAGGAGAGGATGTACCTGCCCCGTATTTGGAGACTAGCGTACAAGTTGGTCCGGAAGCTAATCCTTCAGCTTCGACAACTTAAATTGGGTGTATCTCTCGGCGGCTAACCGAGTTAGCTCAGGGTCCTCTCCCTTGTTAACGAATTGCATTGATTCCCCTAAGAGGGGGTGGACTTCAGATAGTTTTTCGTGCATTTGCAGGACAAGTTTTCGGTAACCTGGATGTCCCTGAGGGCTTGTACGTATTTCATGAAGATGAAATGCCTCCCTAGCGTTATACATTATTTTCCAACGCATTTTATGGCCTAGTAGAATGGCATATTGGGCCTCGAGTTCATAGCCCGCTGACTGGAGTATACCGTACAACTCTAGACTAGTGTCAAAGCACTGCTCAAATAGGTCGCTAAGGCCAGCTTCTTCTACTAGAGCTGGTATATCGTATCCAAACCGAGGAGATAGCTTTTGCCATTCTAAGTCGTCAACCATTCGGTGTCGTTGTAGATCACGAAAGATGCCGTAGTCGGATATTAGATCCCAGCCGTAATGAGCTTTTTCGATTGCTCTACCCGGTCGATGACGCCGGTTTAGGCGTTCGCCCATATAAGCCTTAAACATTTTTATTTTTTTATCGTACGACCAGTCCTGTACGGTACGTCGTAGGTCATTTAATGAAGCACTACTGTGTTCGTATAGCATGTCTGGCAGCAAATCTAGTTCGTTGTGTGGCCAGACATCAGTTAACTGCACATCTTCATTTGTTGGCGGATGTTCGGTGGGGAGATTCTGTATAGATAGTTGGCTAAATGTTTCGAAAGTATTGGCGCGATAGGCAATCATGGCCCCGCCGCGGTCTGGTTTGTCGGCTCTCTCTAAAAATGCTGGCATAACCTTTCGGGTTTCCTCAAGTATTCGTTGTCCAACTCGGCGAGCCTCAGGAAGCTTGTCACTCATTAGATGCATAATTAGATTTTCCAAAGCCTGACCAGAAGCGTAAATCCCAACGGTGGATTTGGTGGCGACTGGTAGTAGCGGTCTGGCCGCATCACAGGCTTGAGCCCTAGTAGCAGCAATCCAGGCGCCATCCTGCTCAGTCTTTGGCGTGGTCGACTTATCACGTACATATTGGGTTAGTTTGTGCACGAGGTCGGAATACCAGTTAAAGACATTATCGAGATCGTTTTTGTAGCGCTGTTTGGTTTTTTTATCAAGCTCGTCCGGAACATAGTATTTATAGTTCCCGTCGCTATCTTTCTGATCAAAGTAGATATACCGTGTGGATTGCTCAAGGTAGGATGCTAGTCGCCCCCATTCCAATTTTTTAGTAAGGATATTTGATGCCCCCTCGACGACAAAGTGCTGACCAGCCAACTGTTGAACCGAATCATCGCCATAGGCCGTAATTACCCTATGAAGTAACTTCTCGTCTTTACCAACCTCCCCTGAAAATTCGTCTAGTATGGTGACTCTCATATCATCACCGCGGCGTGATAAGCGGGCCATAGCGGCAGCTACCGTTACCGGGCTTAGAGCATTAGTAAAGGCGTAAACCGACTTATCGGTATTAGTAACGGCAACGTCTAGAAATTCTTTGCCTTTACTAGTGATTGTATAGTGCCCTTGTTTGTCTTTTAACAGTAACGGTTCGGTCTCGTTTTCCTTATCCTCGGAGGTAGGCGAAAGCTCGGGCTTGGCCGCAATTATCTGGGCGACTGACTGAACGGCTTCGGCTTGGGGTTTGGGTTTTCTCTCGCCCAGGGTTTTCGCAACGTATTTCCAGACGTCATTGAAAACAGCATTAGGGTCGTGTTCGGCATACACCACCGGTATACCACGTTGTTTTGCTTCCCACAGGTAGCCAGCTCTAACCCGCTCGAGAAAAGCTTCGTCTAGATCGTCAAATCTCTCGCCCTGATATCTGAACTGAAGCCTTTGAACTAATACCGGTACAGTAGCATCTAAAACAACTGTTAAGTCCGGTTCATGTTCGCCAACAGCAAATCGTATAATTTCATTTATTTTTTCGTAATCTGGTATATCGCCACGGCCGTAATATTGAATCGCTAGAGTGGTGAGGTAATTTCTATCAACTATACAGTTTATTCCTTGACGAAGATTCTGCTCAATTAGCTCTAATGATTGCGACCGAGCTGCATTATAAAGGAGTACCTCGGTGTGTGTATTCATCGGATAACGAGGATCCTGAGTAAGTTTCCTTATAGCCCTAGCCGTAACGTCGTTTTGGCTATCGGGTTCGCGCATCAGACGGACCGGCAATCCTATGGCTTGAAGTTGGTGAGTAAGCATTTGAACCTGAGTTGTCTTACCGACCCCCTCAGGACCTTCAACTACAATATACTTCCCTCTAGTCATAAGCCATGCCCTCGATCTTTATTGGCTTGGACCGTTTATCGTTATAGGCCTGTGGCAGCATTAGGCTAGGCGACCAGATCTTAATAATAGAATCCAAATCGGTTCCACTTTGGTATTTACCGCTAAAGCCGCTATCGCGACCTGAGCCATAATTGCCTTCGACTTCACCAGTCTCGTGGAATACGGCCTGGGCGATTCTCTCACCGACTGGCAAAAGAACCAATTCGCGTTGATTCAGGTTGTACACTTCAAGGGTGAGGCGATTTATATAGCCCGGATCAACCCAGCCAGCGTCAAAACAAACAGCAATACCATTACGCGCCCAACTTGATCGAGCTCTTAAATCGAATGCCCCGGGAGGTTTGATTCCAAAGAATTCATGAGTATGTGCCAGAATTCTTTCGCCCGGTTTTATCGCGATAACGGGATGGTCCGGTGCGATACCAACAACTGGTTTAAAACCGTTCTGGTCACACCATTGCTTGTGCGTGCTAGCTTTATACGGTCCGTCAAAGTATCGCTCGACATCCTCTCGATCGAGCGGGTTATAGATAAAACGTTCGTCACTCGGTTCGATTCGGTAATAGTAATATCCCAAAGTAACATCTAGACTAGCGTGCGATATATGCTTATCTATCAGGGGGTGACAAACAATATGCCCCTCGGCAACTGCCTGACGAATCTGCAAATTACTATATACCCCCATTGGACCTCCAATTTGGTATATTGTACGATTTGTCAAATCGGTGATGCAAGCGTAAACGGAAAAATTACAACCCTTTGGTTCGTCGGTGACTAGCCGCCTATGGTTATTTTCAGTACAATACTGCCAATAACATGAATATCACCCTGCCTAAAGTATTAGGAGTCAGAAAGGAATTTATAGTGCGTCTAGCGGTCTCTGGTGTATTTGTTAATGCCATCATAATTATTTTAGGCACGCTTTTCGATGAACTAGTCGTCCGAAATCACCTTAGAAGCGGTGGTGACGTGACCTTTGGGGTATCACTCTTCTTGGGAATGACGCTACTGTACTTAAGTTATCTACTAACCAAACGCAAACGCGCGGCCTGGATCGTAGCTATTCCGATATATGCCATTATCCTGGGGTTGAACTTGTCAGCACTGGCGGTACGTGCTCATACGGCACACGGTACCTTGGAAGATCTACTGCGTAACATTTTATTGCCCTTGATTGTCGTAACTGGGTTATTGCTAAGCGAAAAACAATTCACTGTAAAGAGTGATATTAGGAGCTTTGGTTCATCTCTAAGATTTATAGTCCTGGTACTGGCAATAGCGCTAATATACGGAGTTTTGGGTTTCCAACTTCTTGATGAACCAGACTTCCATCAAGAAATATCTTTAGTTTCTTCTCTTCACTATACCATCGACCAATTTGGACTAACCACTAATCGTCCTCTTGTGCCATATACTAGACGGGCTAGGCTTTTTCTTGATTCGCTTTCGGTTGTGAGTATAGGTGCAGTGGGCTATGGACTTATTTCTCTATTTCAGCCTATAAAAGCCAGATTTGTAGATCAGTCCCATAATCGGGCTATCATGCGCGCACTTCTGGAGCGTTATCCCGCCAACAGTGAAGATTTTTTTAAGTTGTGGCCCCATGACAAGGTTTACTTTATAAATTATGAGAGCACTGCTGGGTTGGCTTTCCACGTACGCAGTGGCATGGCGCTTGTGGTTGGTGATTTGGCTGGTGATATATCCGTATTCCCATCGCTTCTCAGGCAATTTGAAGAACTTTGCTATGTAAACGACTGGACGCCGGCAATTATTCACGCCGAGCAAAAGTACAATGAACTCTATGAAACCCATGGATTTACTATGCAAAAGCTTGGTGAAGAAGCAATCCTGAACCTTGCTCATTTTCAGAAAAACGTGGCCAACAACAAGTATTTCCGCAATATTAGAAATAAATTTGAAAAGGCTGGCTACAGCTCTGAGGTGTTCATGCCTCCTCACAGTCATGAATTAGTCAATCGTCTACACTCAATCTCACAAGAATGGCTACAGGCACCCGGACGTGAGGAACGAGGCCTGATAATGGGCTACTTCACACCGGCCTATGTTCAACAGTGTCCAATAATGGTTATAAGAGACGAAAAAGGCATCATTCAAGCGTTCATGAACCAGATCCATTCATTTGATGACAGTGAGGCTAATTTCGACATGCTTCGACACACCCAAGCAAGCATGGGCAACATCAACGACTTCTTGCTCCTCAAGTTTATACAATATGCTTCTGGCAAGGGCTTTGATAGCCTAAATCTCGGTCTTTGCCCTCTGAGTGGCTTGAAAACGGACGAAGACAGCGGTTTGGTAGACAGTATTTTAAGTTTTGCCTATGCTAACGGCGACCGAATCTATTCGTTTAGTGGCCTTCGGCGCTTTAAAGCTAAATACGAGCCGGACTGGAGCGATCGCTACATTGCTTATAGAGGTGGAATTCCAGGACTTACAAAAACCTATTCAGCCCTCAACGGTTCGTGGAAAGTCCGCTTCCGGAGCTAAGATAGCGAACTTACTTGGTAGGTTTTTTGATAGTTATTATTCTTAACATCGCGGAGAATTTGTCTGGCAACTTTTTGAAGGCCACTAATACCACCATCATTGACTATTAATATATCAGGCCGTATTAATTGCCTTTCTCGTTCGGTGACGTCCTGAGTGTCAATCGGATCGATACCTGGGCGCGATATTTCTAGAATAACGCCCCCGGCTTCTTCGACTAATTTGGCGTCGTTGGGGTAGCGTAGTCCGTCAATAATGCACAGATCTGCTTTGTGTTGAGACTCACCCTGTTTAACTCGCCTTATGATCTCTTCGTACCAAATCCCGGGGCTTACTTTAGCTACCAGATAACCTCCCAGCCACTGCAGAAAGGGTCGATAGGATTCGACATTCGATTCGTTGATGGGTTGGTTTAATAAACTAGGATTATCTTTGAGATTATCTAGGTAGTCGAGTAACTTAGTGTAGTCCTGAGGAGATTTTTCGACATCTTCACGGCTAAAGTTTATTTGAGAAATCGAAGTATGGGCGTGGACTTGTTCGGATAAAATTGCTGGAAGTGGTTCGAGCCACGTATTTATCGCCTCAATGTCACGACTAGGAGGAATAGAATGGGTGGTTTTGTGCATGGCCTCAGCAACTGAGGCGATAACCTGGAACGATGTGAAGTGTCTTGAACTGGTAGGCTTTAAACCTGTCAGGGCATTGGAAAATGCTGTTTTTCCATGATTAATGGACCCTGTTATCCCAAATAACAACATAATAGTTATTTTAACATCACACTCTATTTAGGATAGGGCGCCGAGGTCAAGCTTAATACTTGGCCCCATAGTTGTTGTGACGTAACCAGAATCAATGAATGTACCCTTGACACTCGCCGGCTTATTGGCGCGTAGATTGCCGAATACAGCGTCAGCGTTCTGTACTAATTTAGCGTCACCAAAACTAACTTTGCCAATTGCAAGATGAATGATGCCGGTACTATCTACTCGGTATTCAACACGGCCGGCCTTAGCCTGCTTAACAGCCTTGGCAACATCGGTGCTCACCGTGCCACTTTTAGGGTTTGGCATGAGACCTTTAGGACCAAGTGTTTTTGCGTATTTACCAAGTTTGGGCATAATTGTTGGGGTGGCTATCAAAACATCGAAGTTGAATAGTTCCTTGTCCAGTTGAGCGAAAATGTCATCGTTACCAAATAAGTCGGCACCAGCCTTTCTAGCGGCATCAACTGATTCAACTTCTGCCAGTACAGCAACCCGAATGGTTTTTCCGGTACCAGCCGGTAATATGACAGTGTCGCGAACGTTTTGATCAGCATGGCGTGGATCAACATTTAAGTTGATGTGAAGTTCGACAGCCGCATCAAATTTAGCAGGACTAGTCTTTACCGCCAAATCTAAAGCATCTGCCAAAGAGTACTGTTTAGAGGCCTCGATTAACTTTGCAATCTCACGGTACTTCTTGCCGCGGCGCTCTAGTCTAGATCGGGTAGGCTTAGCCTTCGGTTTGTTTTTAACCTCAGGCTGCTCAGTTTTACTTGAATCCTTGCGCTCTCTTTTTTTCGCTAACTCCTCTGCTTCTTTGATAGCTTTGGGGCTGTTTTTGCCAGCTTTAGTTGTTGCTTGGTGACTTTCCTCAGGAGTTTTAGGTTCTGTCGCCTCTTTGATTATTTCTTTATCTGTTTGTTCTGGTTCTATCTTTTTAGATACTTCCTTCTTAATCTTTGACGCCTTCTTGTCATCTTTTGCCATTACTATTCCTTTCGTGGTCCAACCGGCAACATAGGTTGCCTCCCACAAGTTAAATTGCTAATCCTGTATTTCAATACCCATACTTCTCGCTGTTCCAGCAATCATCTTCTTGACAGCCTCAACATCGTCGGTATTCATGTCGCCGGCTTTGGCTTCGGCAATTTCTCCTAGTTGAGTTTGGCTGAGTTTCTGTTCGAGTTTTTCACTATTCGGCTTTCCAGAACCTTTTGCTATTCCTAGCTTAGCCCGGATCATGTCGTCAGCAGGCTGGCCGACAATCCTGAAGATCATAGAACGATCTTCATAAATAGTTAAATGCGCTGTAATTGTGGCATTTCCCATGTCTTTTGTCTGTTCATTAAACGGATTAATAAAATCCATCATATTTACTCCGTATTGACCCAGGGTACTGCCTACCGGAGGCGCGGCACTAGCTTTGCCAGCCGGAATTTTCATCTTAAGATGCGCCTTAACTTGCTTTTCTGCCATAATATGCTCCTATTATACCCGCTTTACCTGTAGACTGTCCAGTTCAACCGGCGTTTCACGACCAAACATATTTACTAGGACTTTAAGCTTACCTTTAGCGGCATCAATCTCGTTAATACTGCCGTCAAAGCCCTTAAACGGACCGTCAGTGATATTGACAACTTCGCCGAGTCGATAGTCGATCTTGTGCTTCGGTTCGCTTCGTCCCATGCGCTTCATGATCTTATCTATTTCATCTACCTCAATAGGTGTTGGCTCGCTCCCACTACCAACGAAGCCCGTAACACTCGGTGTATTGCGTACTATATACCAAGCATCCTCGCTCATCTTCATCTGTACTAATACATAACCCTGAAATATTCGCTTTTCGACAACTTTTCGTTTTCCATTTTTAACCTCGATCATTTTCTCCTTAGGCACTAGAACCTGAAAGATTTTGTCTTTCATATCGAGGCTTTCTGCCCGTTGCCGAATTGATTCGGCTACTTTTTCTTCATATCCACTGTAAGTGTGAATAGCATACCACTGCTTAGATGTATCGTATCTTTTCGTCATTGTTTTAATACCACTTTCTTAAATATGTCATCCAATCCATAATCTACTAGACTGACAACCGTTCCCAGTACTATTGCAAACAATAGAACTGCGGTCGTTAACTGCCGTGTCTCTTTACGGTTTGGCCATTTGACTAACTTTAGTTCGGCTAGACTGTTTCGGAAATAACGAGGAATAATTTTTCGGCCAAGCCACCTAAGGGGACGAAAAATGAAAGCTATAGGCGCTAGTATTTTCTTGAGAAACTTCGAGCGATTTTCTGGGGTCCCGTCACCAACCTCAATCTTTTCAATCACACGGTCAGTAGCATCCGCCTTCAGTGCTCGCTTCTTCGTTTTAGTCTGAGCCACTTCTTCTCCAATTAAAAAACCTACTAGACTGTAGGTTTTGACTTGTCAAGCATAGCGTATTCTAAGATGTTAGTCAAGTCTTCTTGGCTGATGTGCTATCAAAGTCTGGAACGAAAATACTGAAGGTTGAACCGTGGTTTAACTTAGACTCCATCGATATTTGTGCTCGGATCAGATCCGCTAACTTCTTGGTTACATAGAGTCCCAGACCCGTACCGCTACTTTGTCGAGTCCGGTAGTCCTCAGAACGAAAAAATTTGCTAAAAATCTTTGCCTGGTCGCTTTTGCTTATTCCAATCCCGCTGTCACTAATCTCAAACATTACGCCCCCACGTTTGAAGTTTGCCACCAACCGGATTTGACCGGCGCTTGTATATTTTATGGCGTTTGTCATAAAGTTCTGGATTATTTCCTTTAGATATAATTTTGACGAGTTCAGAAGCTCTAGTTTAGGATCAAGATCTGTTTTTAAAACTAAGCCTTTTGCTTCGATTTGAGAGCGATAACTGTCGGCCACCTCTACAATCAAATCGTGGACATTAATAGGCTCAAGATCAACTGGTAGTCTTCCACGCTCGGCTCTCGAGAGGGTTGATAAATCGTTGACTAAATCTGTCAGGAACAATATCTGATCATGTGTTGCCTCAAGAGCCTTAGAAATTTCCTGTATGTCATCCCCTTTTTTAAGGACGAATAAAGCATTGCTAACATTGCCTTCGGCAATCGCCATGGGGGTTCGTAGCTCGTGGCTAGCAACACTAATAAACTCATCCCTTTCTTCCTCTAGTGATTTTTCTTTAGTTATATCGCGGAGTAGTATGACGTAACCACCGTGGGAATCCCTTCCATAGCCCAAATGAACCGGAGCGATGCTTAAAAAAATGTTAACAATGCTGCCATCGCTCTCGTAGCGCATCCTATAGTCCCTATTAGTAGTCGGGACTCGGGTACTTTTTATTAGTTCACGAACATCAACCGGCTTGTTCTCTTTGTCTAATAGTGGTAGGACAGATTGTAGTAGCTTGCCTTTTATAGAGGTGTTGCGATCGAGTAAAGCCAAGACTGCAGCATTGTAAGTAACAACCTTTGATTTGCTGTCGATGGCGATTACTCCATCAGCCATACTATTTATTAGGCTGTTTAGACGTTCATGCTCAAGTAAGGCATTTTGAACTTGAGGTATTGTCTTGGGAAGAGACCCGAGCGGCATATGTGCATTATCTCACAAAAAGCTAAAGTGGTTTCACTATAAAATGGCATATGGTTGGTATTGTCGTATCGCTTTGCGATATTTTTTTGCTTCTGGAAGTTGTTTCTCAAACTCTCGCCAAAAAGGTGGGCCGTGTTGTAACACCTTGGTGTGTACTAACTCGTGTAACAAGACATAGTCTATTAAGCTCCACGGCAGCTGCATTAAGTAGATATTTAAAACGATGTCATTTTTATGGTTACAACTGCCCCATCGACTTTTTAAATACCTCGTAGAAACACTGTTGTATTTAAAATCATGAGCTGAGGCCAAGGCTTTTATGCGTTGGGGTAGAAGATTGTCAGCCTCTGTCTTAAGGGCTCGTCTAATCGCTGTTTGGGCAGCAAGTTGTGTCGTTGGACTGGAGTGGATCATAGAAACTGGGTGACTAACCAAAATCTCGTTAGCCTTAATACGCGTTGTTACTCCAGCTTGATCGGATCTGGCTAAAAAGAATAGGTGGTGGGCTTTACCAATTAGCTGGTTGTTTTGCAAAAGGGGTTGCTGATGCTGGCGTTGGTTGCCAATCCAGTCGGTTTTACTTTTCACGAAAGCTAGACCGCTTGAATATGGAACCCAAATCGGTAGAGAGACACGGATTACGCCATTGTTTAATACGGATAATTTCAAACTTCGGTTGCCGCGACGTTTATAAAGACGAACCGTCCCAATTTCTGGAAGCTGCAGCTCTTTAAACGCCATTAGATTAATGAGTTATCTAATCATTATGTTGCGACGAGTAAGGTCAACGCGGCCACCAATGGCTTTGGGGATCAAGTTGACGAGTTCAGGTTTAACAACGTTTGTTTTTGCCTCGTCAGAAGTAATTAGACCGAGTTCGTGCAATCTTTTGGTTATTGCGCTTTGTTGAGTGCCGAAAGTATGCTTGCCGCTGATAACAATATAGTCTTCATCGCGTCCTGGGTTTTGCATTTGTCCGATCATAGCGTCGAATGTTGTCCGGTCTAGGTTCATGGCATATTTGTCATCATTATGACGACGGTCTCTTTTTACAGCACGATCGAATGAGCTGTCGGCATCAATTTGTAACCATACCAAAATAGGCTGTATGTGCGCCTTTCTGGCCAGATCTCGGAGTACTCGACGTTTGGCTAATCGGGCGGCGTTGACATCGTAGACTACACTAACACCGGCATTTAAGAATTCTTCAGTCATGTAGTCCAAAAGGCGGGAGACTATTACGTTTTCTCGTTGGTCATAACGGGGCTGTTCAAAGAGCTCTGAACGAATTCGATCGCTCTGAACATGGGCTGCTCCTAGAGATTCACTCAACTGTCTAGCGAAGAAGGTCTTCCCCGAACCGGGAAAGCCATATAACAAAACTAATAGGGGTTTGGTTGGAACTATCCGAGACATAACGTGTATGTCATTGTATAACAGATACTGCAAATTATCCAAGGGAGTTACCACCGATACAGGTGACATTCTAGGAAGACTAGACTATTATTTTCGAAGGGCTAGCATAAAGGGGAGTAGCTCAGCTGGTAGAGCAGCGGTCTCCAAAACCGCAGGTCGCAGGTTCGATCCCTGTCTCCCCTGCCAGTATTGATTTACAGCAGTTAATATTGTATAATATATGTATGGCAAACGAATATGCATCTGAACTAAGCCTGGCTACGTGTGATCAATGTCCAATACTGAAGCTAAGTGATGACTTTTTAGCGACTTCGGATTATTCCCCTTATGAATTGGCAGACAATATCAATGGCCTTCTCATTGACGTAGAGAGCGGTGTTACCGCAGCCGCAGATGCCTTAGAGGACTTGAATGGCAACGTCTTTAGCGGTGCCTTGGGCAAGAGAGAATTCCCTCGTTACACCAGCGACGATGAGCTTTCGGTTCCCGGAAAGATCTTTTACAACTGCTTTAAGAGACGTGCTATGGAACGTTGCGTAGAGCCACTTTCGATTTTTCCGAACGTAGACCTCGCCTCAGCCGTAAAATATCTGGAGTCTGTGCTAATAATAGGTGACGAGGCCACCACAGCAGAACTTGCGACAAAACTTCGTGGTTTGCTGGCTGACGAGGCTTTAAGAGGACAGTTTTTTCCTAACCCCGAAACATATAAAAAGACTATGGCTTACTCTGATGTAGAGCTTATTTCTACCATAGGCGAAAGTCTTCTGATTGCACTGGATCCTGACAATTAAGGCTATTATGACACTAAGTACCATGCCTAATCACAGAGAAAGACTTCGAAAATTTTCACTAAAGGAGAGAATTGGAATAGCGACAGTTGGTGCGCTAGCATTGGTAACAGCTCTCGGCGGAGTGGTTCATTGGAACCATGACCGAGAAAATAGTTTACGCAGCAGCCTTACTACTGACGCTCAAGACTTAGTCGTTGGCTTTAAACACCTACAATACATTGGACAGCCGAGTCTACCAGCTTTTCACAGTGAAAATACAGCAACTTTAGTTCTAGCCGGTGGCTCTACTTGCGTACTAACGTACGAGACAGAAGGCACTGACTTGTCTAGTGAACTTGGCGCTCCGGATAAAGCAACAATTGTTAACTTCGGAACTTGCCCTTCACCGACCGGAATAGTTGGTCCAGCAGGTCGGTAAATGAACCTTGCGTATGTTATTAATTCGTGAATAAACTGTATTGCATAACGGATGTTTGTAAATAATAATAAGTACTAAGTAGTCAAAGCACTGCAGAAAAGGGGAGTTTTTTATATGGGCGTAAATCCGCAATATCAACCAATTTATGATCAAGCTAAGCAAATGCAGTATAGATTTAATGATCTTCTTGGGCACGAAAATCCGACAGCCCACGTTCTCCATCAAGAGATGCATCAGTTAGTTAACGACATCGAACTAAACAAACACCCCCGGGATATAGAGGGTCGTATTAAAGTTATTCAAAATCAAATGCATCAAGTCGAACATCAGGGTCAAAATTTAATGACTTATGGGCACGCCGAACAAATTCATCACAACTTCGAAAATATGCGACAGGAAGTTCGACACTTCGGAAATTATTAGTATTTTCGGAATTAATTTAGTCTCTTAAATGACCGTGAGATTAGCTCACAGAGTTTTTTTAGTGCTTGCGCTCTTTGACCTCGTTGCGACCTAGACTTTTCTTAGTCTCAATAAACAAGACGTGTTTCTGTAATTTAGGGCTGTACTTGCGTAGTTGTAGTTTATCCGGGGTATTCATAGTATTTTTGGTAGTATAATAAATCCGCTCACCGGACTCTTCGCTAACCATACCTATAATTTTTCGCTTGTCGCCTTTTTTAGCCATAGTAAGCAGATTCTAACAGATATGGACAGATATGTAAACAGTGCTCGGAACTAATTTTGAAAACCCCGTAAGGCACGGGGTTTTTCATGCTTGACGTCCCTTCACTTTGGTGGACTTTGACCTCCCAAGCATAGATATATTTAACTTTTATAATTCCGGGCTGGCCGTGAAATTATTCACAACTAAGCTATGATAAATCGCACATGGAGCCGTTGTCGGGACTTGAACCCGAGACCCCTTCCTTACCATGGAAGTGCTCTACCACTGAGCTACAACGGCGATTAGAAAATTGTACCCGTTAAGCCACTATCCGTAAAGCAGTGCATCGTCAGTTGAAGTCTAGAATTAAAGCCTTATGATCAGACACCAATTTGTCTGACACGACAAATTTAGCAACGTCTACTTCAGGACCCACAAAGATATAATCACAAACTTCTTTTTTCTTGGTTAGTTGTGTCCGAGTCGTTTTAACATCAAACTTGATGCAAAGATTGGTAAGAACCTTATTAATTTGCTCTAAGGATTGGCTATGTGGGGAAAGGTTGAAATCCCCCGTGAGTATAACTCTACCCCTTAACGTTTGAACGTATTCAGCGACTAAAATTGCCTGTCGTAGCGTCTCGATGTCGCCATTTTTGTGTTGACGAATATGGTGTCCATGGTGATTAAGAACATGCAAGGGGCCACTGGCAGTATGGATCACAACGTGCTGAAGATTGTTGACATTGTAGTCGTCTTCGTTGAAGTCAAAATTACTGTGGTACTTTTTCCTGGTAAATATAGTCTCAGATTTCTCAAACGGCAATTTGCTAAGTATACAATTTCCAAAATCAGCCTCATGTCTCATTATTTTGAAACCAAAAACGGGTGAAAAGTAATCATACTTAAGATCGGCCTCTTTCTTGAGTTCAGCGATTGTCCCTACAAAACCACCGTCTTTGCCGTTAACACTCGCCGCTTCTTGTAGACAAACAATATCAGGCTTCTCCTGTTGAAGAAGGTCTATTATCTGGCCCTGGAGTCTACCGGCCCACACATTAAGCTGCAAAATCTTCACCGGTGATTTAGTATAATACAAATCTCTGTAAATTCACTATAAAAAGCAATGCTGAAGACTAATATTTAATCTGCTTTAAATAACAATTAGTCATAAGTAGCGTGTAACAACTCAGCTAGATCAATCTCACCGGTTATAACTTTAGCTAAGCCGTCATCAAACATCGACTTCATACCTTCTTCATAAGCGACTTGGCGGACAGTGTTACTGTCCACGCGGGCTTTTATGGCATCCTGGATGCGAGGGGTTACCTGCAGAAGTTCATAAATACCGGATCGCCCTTGGTAACCGGTTTCGTCACAATGCGTACAGCCTTTGGCTTTGTAGAATCGAATATTTGAAGTGTTAGAGTCGGGTATCATACCAGATTTTTTAAGTCTTTGAAGACCTCGTAATAGATCGTGATTTTTTAACAGATCCTGCAGAGTTGAAACGTCTGGTTCATAAGTATAACGACAGAAGGTGCAGAGCCTTCTAGTTAGCCGTTGGGCAATCACAAGGCTTAGTGTTGAGGAAATTAGGTAGGGCTCTATTCCCATATCCAACAGTCTTGGTATTGTTGAAGCGGCGTCATTAGTGTGCAAAGATGACAGCACCAATCGGCCAACTAAAGCTGAACGAACAGCCGAATCAGCCGTCTCTTTATCGCGAATCTCACCAACCATGATGATATCAGGATCTTGACGAAGAAGCGCTCGTAGACCGCTTGCGAAGGTCAAGTTAATATCTGGTTTGGCCTGGATCTGGGTGATTCTAGGCATTGTGTACTCTACAGGGTCCTCAATCGTACTTATGTTGACTGACTCGATGCGGTCGTTGCCTATCTGCTGTAGACAGGCGTATAGAGTAGTTGTTTTGCCCGAGCCAGTAGGACCAGTGACAAGGATCATTCCGTGGGGTCGTTTTAAATACAATCGAATTAACTCTCTATCAACATCTAGCAAACCAAGATTATGCATATCAAAAAGATGCGCCTCTTTAGGTAAAACACGCATAACTAGCTTTTCACCCCATAGTGAAGGAACTGTTGATATGCGAAAGTTTACCTCCTGGCCCTTAATCATCTGCGCAAACCGGCCGTCTTGCGGTAAACGTGTCTCGTCCACTTTTAGCTCAGAAATAACTTTTAGGCGGGCAGTAATAGATGGAGCCATCTTTTTTGGAATGGTAACGATCGTTCTGAGAAGTCCATCAATTCTAAAGCGGACGATAAGTTCTGATTCGTATGGCTCAATATGTATATCCGAAGTATCCATTATTACAGCAGCTTCCATAACAGAGTCCAGTAGTTCAACTGTCGACTCAAGTCTCTCTTGAGTATCGCCACGACTCTCCAGTTTAGCGACCACGTTGCGAACCCTTTGCAGCACATCTCCTCGATAAAGAATTAACGCTCGACGAAGAGTGTACTCACTCGCAATATAAAATTCTATTTTGGATTGGAGGGTTTTCTGTAGCTCGTTACGTAAACGAATATCACTTGGGTCCTCACAGGCGACTTTAACAACATCATTAGTTTTATCGAAAGCCACCACCAGGTTACTGGATGCGAATTCCTCAGGAAGTAGTCGAAGCACATTAGCATTGACAGAACTGATCTTTAAATCAATCAAGGGTGTTTTAAAATAATCTGAAAATATCTGAAGTAGCTGCTTCGGCGATTGATATGAGCGCTCTGCAAGTATTTGTTTTAGCGGTCGCTTAGTCTCATTAGCTTCTCTGACAGAGCGTCCAAATTCATATTCGTTAAACAATTTTTTATACTCAACGAAAATTTTCTTATACTTTTCTTCAGATAGAGCCATTTACATTAGTATAACAAAAGGCACTAGCGTTATGGTTTGGTTGCATACAGCAGTCATGGTTCAAATGAGACTAATATTGCCTTAGATCCAGAATAGAGTCTATGAGATTGTAGGCTATTAAATACTATTATCTTCTAAGCTGTCACTCTTTTTTACGCCTCTTGGGTAAAGATCCCCGGTCACCATTGTGTAGGCTTACCTTAATTCTCTTTGCCTTATTCCAAGCTCTAAGCACCATTTCTTTTGGTTTTGTCCAGATATTCATAAAATCTAATAAGATAAGAGATACTAATAATAGAAGAATGAGGCCTCCTGATAGAAACAAGCCAGTGTTGTTGTCAGCTACCTTCTTGGAAGTATTGTTGATTGTTGGTGACGTTGCTTCCTGGCTGTTTACACTGGTGGTAGGAGTTGACTTCGAAGGAGATGAAGATGTTGGTGTTGAGGTAGTATTCGGGTTGCTTGATGATGTCGACGATGGCGTGGGACTGCTCGGACTTGGGGACGTTGCTACTTGGATCGCGGGACAGGTGGCTTGACCAATTATTTCATCTGAATTACTTGTTCCGTCATAGAGATAGTACGTAGCTGCCGAAGCCTGACCAGAAAATTCCTCACTCACGGATGCATTAAAGTAGTAACCTCCGCCGCCATTCGACGCCTGAATATCTGTAGCGTACGCACTGCCCTTATATAAGTACATAGACTGCGGGACGTAACTATACTCCCCTGTTATATTCCAGTCTTTACTGCTGACTATTGAACAGCTCAGGTTGCCCGTTGCTCCCTCAATGTAAAGGTTCCCAGGGTTGCCAGAACCATTATTACAATTGCCGCTGGTGAGGATTACAGTCAACTCAGCTTCGGCGTTTATTGTAACCGGGAAGTTGGCGGAGCTACCACTTGCTATAGATTGAGAAGATGAGTCTTTAGCACATACAAGTATCTGGGAGCCGGCATTGTTATTAAATGTCACGTTAACCGTATCACCGTTAACCACATAATCTTCGTTAGTTTGCTGACCATTCACTAAAACGTCACTGCTACCATCAGCGGTTATATTTGCAGTATAGGCATCGGTAGCTTGAGCATGTACTTGCTTAGGGACAAAGATTAACAGGCCGAATAAGCCTACAAGAAGAAGTATTTTGTACGATTTTTTCATTTTATAAAAAAATTAATTCACTAATTATCCGTAATTATACCAGCAAGGTTAAACAAAGAGAATAAACCTAATCCTCATGGTTGAGATTAAGAGAGGAGTTCACAACTTTTAGCTAAATAGCGTAATGATTTTTGTCCAGTCTTCATCTGCTAAGTTAGCGTTCTTGGCCTTAGCATAATCCTCTTGGGTATCCTTCAATAGATCAAAATTAACATCCTTATCTTCGGCCATTTCTAGGGCGTATCGCAGGTCTTTTTCAATCCACTTAACCGAGAAGTTAACGCCATTACTAGGGTTACTTGCTGAGTTTAATAATATCTTGGTGGCTGGACTCGCCGGAGCCATATCTCCATCAAAAATTGCCTCATAGAATTTGTCTGCTGAAAGCCCAACCTTCTTGGCTAATTCTATTGCCTGAGCAGCAGCATTAATGTGAATAGCCGAGAGACTATTTAATATCAATTTGAAACGCATACCCGAGCCAGCAGGCCCAAAATAATATATTGCATCAGATATAGCGGCCAAATCAGATCGAATTTCACTAAGTTCACCTTCGCTGCCACCGACTAACAGCTTTAGCTTCCCGCTCTCAGCTCCTGCCCTGCCGCCGGTTAGAGGCATGTCAAAAAAAATAACGTTTGGCAGTTTAGATCTCTTAATTAACTCGTCAACCCAATTGATTGATAAGGAGGCACTTGTAATTAAATACTTAGAAGGGTTTGGAAATGGAGATTGAAGTATGCCGTTTTTACCTAGCCAAACTTTACGGGACGATTCATCATCGCCAGTTACTTCAAAAACTATATCTGCTTTACTTGCGGCTTCAGCCGGTGTCTCACAGAGAAGAGCTCCTATGGAAACAAGCTTATCCGTCTTTTCGGGCGTCCTGTTCCATACAAAAGTATCGTAACCATTCTTGATGAAGTTAGCGGCAATTCCAGAGCCCATAATACCCGTACCAATAACAGCAACCTTATTCATGTCTACATATTATCAAAAAAGTAGAATGCGATTTAGTACTATCTAAAGGACTTATCGATTTGCTGTAGTCCTAGTCTTATTCGAATTAGATTGTTTATCTAGCACCCACCGTACTGATGGGCTTATCTGCTTGTCCGTTCTATGAGTACAGCCCATCCAACAGCATGGACGTCGTCTCCCTTCTTGCAATTCTGTAATGGTACGCTTGACGTGATTTTTCCTGGTTTCCGCTTGTTTGACTGTGACAGTCCAGCAAATCCATTCATTGCGCGCAAGTGGTGTCAGGCTTTCCCATGTTGCTCGCGCCGCCGGGACAGAAGTAAGTGCTTTCTTTAAGTCTATCGGCATTATGTGCACTGTACCGCCAGTTATATCTTTGGTCACGATTATATCTTAACTCAATTACTATTTTTCTATAAAGAAACTTCGTCAACCCTGTGATTCTAATGTATCTAATATTATATTCAAAAAAGATGGAAAGAACTTTCCACTAATTCAATGCGGACGGTCTTATTTACAGGCAGCTAACATATATTTTTGTTATAGTGTAAGGATTAAGCATAATAAGTGAGGTGTTTATAAAAAGTGGTCGCCCAACGTCTGCCAATTCCTGGAAGTGATGATGGTACCTGGGGAGAAATCCTTAATGACTACTTGGAAGTCTCTCTCGCTTCTGATGGAAGCTTGCTTACCAGCGCCATAGTTGATGCTGGTGCAGTTACTTCGGTTAACTCGCTTACGCCAACTAATGGTGCTCTAACTCTAAAAGTTGCTGATCTAAGTGATGCCAATGCTGCTAGCATGGCTACAGATAACCAAGTCCTCACCTTTAATAGTTTATCGAATCAATGGGAGCCAGCGACAGTTAGTAACACACCAATTAACGATGCTTCAAGTAATACTAAAGGTATCCTAGAGCTAACTGGTGATTTAGGTGGTAACGCCACAGCACCTACCGTTGTCAGTACAACCTTAACGAATGCGCTGCCGATTGCCCAGGGAGGGACGGGATCCCAAAGCCAAAACTTTGTCGACCTTAGTTCAGGCCAGAGTATTGGAGGAAATAAAACATTCAGTTCAACCATTAACGCCAACATCTCGGGTACGGCTACTTCAGCGACAACGGCCAATACAGTAACGACGATTCCAACTTTAACCGGTGATGTTACTTCAAGTGGTAGTAGCAATGCGACCGTACTAGCTTCAACCTCAAATGTGCAGACTGTTGTTAACGGAATCATAAATTCGAACGCGAATGTTACCGACAAGGCACCTCTAGCTAGCCCAACCTTCACTGGCACCATAACTACCCCATCCTTACGAGCGACCACAGGGCTGCAATTAAGCACCGGGGCTGGCACTGCCGGGCAAGTCCTAACGAGCGATACAAGTGGCAATGCAACTTGGCAAAACGCAGTATCCGGCAGTAGTAGTTTACACAGCGATAGCGACGTAACAATTACCGGCGGCAGTCTAGCTAATAACCAAGTGCTAACATATAAAGCGGAAGTGGTACGTGGATCAATCAGGCGCCTTTAGTGACGAGTGTGGCCGGTCGAGGTGGCTCAGTAATTTTAGGTGAAAGCGATATAACTAATCTAACGACTGATTTAGCGGCAACCGAGAAAACGGCTAACAAAGGAGCGACTTCAGGTTACGCCCCGTTAAATAGTTCTAGCCTAGTACCTACCGGCAACCTGGCAACAGGTTCTGCAAGCAGCACAACCTATCTACGAGGTGACAGTACCTGGGCCACACCAGCCGGTGGTGTTAACTTAGACTCGACAAATAGCGATATCCAGCCGCTTGGGTCTCAAAACGCCGGGGCTAGTAGTCTAGCGGCCAAAGCTGATCACATACACCCAACAACCGGCTTGTTATTAAGCACCAACAACCTAAGTGAACTAACCTCAAGCTCAGCCACGGCTAGAAGTAACTTAGGAGCTGCTCAAGGTCTTATCCCAACTGCTCTTAAGAATAATTCCAGCTCACCATATACGGCTAACCCTGGTGACTTTATACCGGTAGATGTGAGTGGCGGAAACGTTATAGTTACCTTGCCTCTCACGCCTGCAGATAAGACCCGGGTAGCTGTGAAGTTGATTAACCTTGGTGCCACCTCCAATACGGTAACGATTAATACTGGGGGCACTCCAGACGTCTTTAATAAAACCGGTGGTGGTACGTCACTATCGTTAAGCCTGACGAATCAAGGTATGATGCTCCAATATGCCACCAGTGGGGCTATTTGGTACGTACAGAGCGACGACCTTTCTCTATCTCAACTGGATACTCGCTACCAAACTCTTAGCGCTTTACCGGACGGCACCAATACCGGCGATCTCCCTGTCTGGTCAACCAGTACATCTAAATTTTCACTTGGCCCTATGGTCTCTTACATTGGGACATTTGCATCCAAACCAACAGCATCCGGAACAGGCCGGTTTGTCTTCTTTACAGATGTCCTTGGCGGCACGTTCGCCTACGATGATCCTATGGGTTCAGGGTACCGTTATACACCCCAAGGCCAAGTTATGCAGATTTTAGGCGGAGCTAGCCTTGGTAGCTCCAACTCGCCCTTGCCAAGCTCAGGTACCGGGCAAGCCACGAATAATCTTAACTTTATCCAGGGGTCTGGCATTAACTTAACAACTGGTTACGATGCTAACGGTATGAAGGTCGATGTAGAAATCAGCGCTTCAGGCGGAGGCGGTGGTAGTGGCGGCATAATCGGAAAGACGCAAGCAATCATTAGTAGCTCTCAGACCATTCCAGCTGAATCTGGTGGGGTACCTTCGGCTACTCAAGCGCTTGGTTTACCGTCAGTTACCTTTACAGCACCAACTACCGGCAACGTACTGGTTACCATGTCGGCGTTCGTTACCGGTCCTGGTACCGGTGCCATGGAGGCCCAACTGTGGCAAACGGCTGGCGATAAAGCCTCGGTGCTTTCCGGCACGACAGGCGCAGTCCAATTTGTCGGTTCGGGGTTAACCGGTACCAACGCAGCAAGCGGCGGCAGCACCCCATTAGTAAAGTTTATTAACACTGCATCTCAGGTAGGTGTTATGCGCTCAGTCCTTATCACTGGTCTGACAAATACAGGTACTCAAAGCTATACCTGGCAGTTCCAGCTATTTTGCTCGGGTAGCGTAACTGGTTCATTAGGCGCTGATGTTGCTACTATAGTTGTGGAGGAGTCTACTTAGTATGTCTAGTACTTGGGTTAAAATACCGAATGCCGTATGGGATATCAGCTTATGTGCTCCATCCCGAATATCCATGCTGACAGGTGTACGCTGGGAGCGACATGGTTGCTACCGGGACGCTAAATCAGTAGAAGATGGCTCTACCTACGCCTTTGCCTATACTGGATCCCAATCCCTAAATCAGATTACTACCTTAGCCGCTGCGGCATCGATGGGAGCCACAACTATTTCCCTCGCCCCCACTGCCGAGCCAATTTTCATTGACGGTGTTAATTCGGTGGTTACGGTTCAGCTGGGTACTGTTAGTCCAGTTACCACAACCGTAGCGAGCAATTTTTCGGTTTGGACAAGTACGACCAATAACGTCAACTTGAATGTGGCTGCGCTATCATCGGGTGTGTCGTCATTAAAAGCCGTCCTGATTTCGCCGCAGTCCCCCCAGACGCAGCTACTGTCTGCCGGTTCTGCCGCTGTTTTTGATACTTCTTGGAACTACGCTAATACCTGGCCATGGTATCTTAAGCAAGCCGGTTACCAAACAGCTATATTTGGTAAGTTCTATAATGCCTACCCGTATCTCAAAGGAGATACCTACATACCGCAAGTAGGGTCGACTCCAATCTTTGACCGATATTTCATTATTTGTGACGATGCCAAACTTCAGGATCAACGTTCAGGTAACCCATCCAGTAACAACTGTTTTGGCGGGTCAAGCGCAGCCTATTATGGTGTTGACCATACGACTCATGTTGAGGCTAATTATTTCTCAACATTGAGTAGTGGAACTAGCGTGCCATGGCATTTTAATAACCAAGGTACCGCCAGTGATCTTGTCCCACCCAATGGCGATAACTGGACACCGTTTAGTTCGTACGGTGGAACTGGCAACTACGCCAGCCGGCTGGCCGCTAGCAACAGTGCATACATCACTGATTGCTATAACCATGAAATAACAAAATGGTTGCAGGGAAGTGACTCAAGCGGCGTTCCTCCAAAACAGCCTTTTGCACTGTATGTTGCCACCCGGGGCGATCACGCTGCGTGGGTGCCAGCTGAACGGCACTGGAGTCAAACACCGCAAAATGTTCCAGCTTGGGTTATTCCACAAACCTCAGTTCATCTACAAGCGGTAGCTACAACTGACACATCTATTACGTGGAGTGGCACGCCGGATCTAAGCGCCGTCAGTGCAGCGGCTACTACTAATGGAGTTTTTATAATCGTTGGGGTCGAAACCATGCAGGTTACCAGTGGCTACGGTACGAGTACGACCTGGAATGTCACGCGAAACATACTTAATGATGTCGGCCAGTCTATGCCACAAATTGCTAGCGGTAACCCGGCCTGGGCAGCGAGTACCCCAGTATTGGTTATATCGTCTTCGCTGACAGCTGATACGGGCGACGACCCTAGTTTTAACGAACAGGATATGTCAGATAAGTCACCGTGGTGGCGGGGGGAAACTGGTTATCGAACTGACACTGTCTCCTATAGCACGTCTTCAGCCATCATAACCGATAGCGATATTGATGCAACAGATGTTGGAGCCGCAGTCTACGGTAGTGGTATACCAGCAAATAGCTTTGTTGGTAGCAATAATCTTAATGCTGGAGTTAGTTTCAAGCTGGTTAACAGTCTCGGCCAAGGGGTGACACCAACACAAAGCGGTAGCACAATCGATATTAACCGTGACGTGTCAACTGCCGATGATAGTGGCATTGGATTATATATGAATGTATTAGCTTGTGTGCAGGCTCGTCACGACCGCATTATAAAGGCCAAGACGGGCATGAGTCTTGATGAGATGATTTATGACATTTGGAATTTGTGCTGTGGGGCTGGTCCAACCGGTGGTTCGGGCCCGCTTTTCCCGAATACAGTCTTCCTAATAATCTCCGACAATGGCTGGCTTTATGGTCAGCATGGTCTGCCAACTGGGAAAATAAACCCATATAAGTTAGCTGGAGTCGGACCAATATTTGCATACTGGCCATCGGGTACTGCTGGTAAGTACCCGTATTTTTCAAGCAGACCTAACATTGTAGTCATTGTCACCGATGACGATGATACTGAAAGTTTAACTTCTGGCTTTCCGATTCTTAATGCCGCTCTCACAGGCGGCCGAACCGAACCTAACTGTCTCGCCAGTAACCTAGATATTCCAGCAACTATTGTTGATCTGGCCGGAGCGAACCCAACACTTAACTTAGACGGCCAAAGCCTTGCTCCAATAATTTCTGGTGCTGCTACTGGTACTTCTCCCCGCACCTACATGCAATTTGGCCTACAAAGTTCTCAGGAAAATGGTACGCCTGGTTTTAGCGGTATCCAAACATTAACCAAGCGGTATTGGCAGTGGACGAATTATACGGTACCCTCAACAGCACTTCAGATAGGCTCTACAGCGGCACAAGGCCCTATAGGAATATATACCGGTATTAGCGAAGGCTATGATTTAAATGGCTCAGATACCGGCTTTGCCGATGCCGATGAGACGAGTAATTCAGTGGCCAATAGTAGTTACCCTCATCCTCCTCACCCCTTTACGGCTGCTACCCTGGCAGATTTACAATCTCGGCTTGCATCGAGTCTTGTTGATGTGCCAGACATCACCACGAACTAAAACATTAGTAAAGAACGAGGGATTCAGACAAAACTAACTTATCGAAGAAATATCAATTACGCTAACTGGTGCAGGGAGAGGGATTCGAACCCCCGAAGGCTGAGCCAACAGATTTACAGTCTGCCGTGTTTAACCACTTCACTATCCCTGCATTTTATTTACTCAAAGTCATACTCATGGCTTGGAGCCACCTGTCGGGTTCGAACCGACGACCTTCACTTTACAAAAGTGTTGCTCTACCGCTGAGCTAAGGTGGCGGGAAACTAGGCCTTAATATATTTTAATTTACTCCACTCCCTTCCGTTTCCTCTGTTAAGGTTTCGGAAATTCGGAGTCAAAGAGTGACAATTGGGACACAACACAAGTAAGTTATTTTCTCTATTGTTTTCAGAGTCTCCATCAAGATGATCCACCTCTAATGGGCAGGTCCCTGTAGTCCGATTTTTCTTGTGCCAACCACACAGGCTACAAGAGTAATTGGCCTTGGTCAGTAAATAGCGCCTAACATTTGAGGATATATTCTTGGCGTTAACCCTCCTATTACCACTAACTTTACCGATTTTCCATTTCAATACATAAACTTCAAACCCGTGATCCCGCTGACATTTGTTTGAGCAATAAATCGATTTCATAACTCTGAGATTTTTGTTGCATGAATGCATGTGCGCATGCTCAGATTATATCAATTGCAGTATAACCAACCAATTCAATTTGAATGTCAAAGAACATTAAGACACGCAAGACATTTTATGAAAACATCTTGGTAAAAATACATCTTTTAATTTAACATAACAGGGGTTAAATAACAACACGTGGTCGCCGTATCATCCGACGCCTTCGTCCTGACGATTCAACCATTCGTTTTAGTTTTTGTTTGACTACTTTTTCTTCTTCGATCATGCCTCGGGTCTGATAGGCGTTAAGAAGTAGAGTAAATGTTTCCTTATTAGGCTCAAGTTCAGCTGCTTTTTCCATTTCCTGAATCATCATTTTGTCATTGCCTAACCTCTCTTGTACTTTGGCATAGGCTACGTGGCGAGCAGCAAGGGTGTTTTCTAGCTTTAAGGCTTGCTCGAAAGCCACGGCTGCTTTTTCGTAGTTTTCTGTCTCGTAATATATTAAGCCTAAATTATGTAGACTAGAAGGTGAAGCCTCGATACTGCTGGCGATCTCAAAACAATCTATAGCGTCTTTATACTCTCGTTGCTTTGCATATAAGATTCCAAGACGGTTATATGCTGCAGCGTTCTTTTCGTCAATTTTCAATATAGTCAAAAGAGCTTTTTCGGCACGCAAAAATCGGTTTTCGCGCATTCCTTGGTGAGCAATGTCCCATAGTTTTCCAAGACGATTACCGAATTTTCGAGACACTAACCCAAACTCGTCCTCGTGGACCTGAGTATTTCTCCAAGCTAGGGCACCGAAGGCAGCTACTATAACGAGTTCAAACATGGATTAGGGTATTATAGCATTATCAAATAGTCAAAAACAGATTAGTGAGTACGAGCTTTGGATTAGCGTTGAGAGATAATTGACCTTCCGCCTTAAGTGATTGTTTGAGTATGTTGTGCCAGCGAGTCATGTTCTGCCCACGACCAGCAGAGATTGATTGTGATAGGCTGGCCTGGGCAACCCGTTCAATTGCAGATATTAGTTCCCGGAGGTTAGCTTTGTCCTTGGATAAATCATTGATCATTAGGAGCCTGTCGTATCGTGTTATTTCAAGTAAATGTTTTGCGGTATCAATGGATTCTACCATTGGATGTCCGTTGTCCGTACTCAAAAGCGCGGTCATCAGTCCAGGCAAACCATTGGTCAACTTAAATACTCTATCGATGTCTATGCTTTCATTGCCAAGCCCTTTGAAATAGTCAGTCAGATCGGCCTTATTTGGCTTTCTTAGTGTAATTATTTGCGATCTGGAATAAATAGTTGGCAGCATGGCCCGTGACGATTGAACAGTTATGACTATTACTGTATCTGAAGGAGGTTCCTCTAATAATTTAAGCAAGGAATTTTGAGCCTCGATTGTCAACGACTCGGCTTGTTCGATAATAATCCCACGTCTCAACGCTAAACTACCGGTTGTCTTTAATCTCATAAATCGTTTTAGTTCCCGCACTGAATCTATCGATATTGTGCCTTTGTTTGGATGCAAAGCCATGAAGTACGGGTATTTTTCTATTTCTCCTTCCGGAACACTTAAAATAGATTCTATAATATGTGTGGCTAATGCAAATTTACCACTGCCTAATGGACCAACTATTACTAGGAGATGTGCTGGGTTGCTAATAAACTGACTAACTTGCAGCTGATCAACGTGGTTTAGGACCAATTTACTCATTATCCAGACCTTAAAAGTTTATTAAAAGTAGTAGGGGGAGTCGTAGTAAACAGAGCCCGCTCGTGGTTTGGTAATGTGAGCTCTAGAGTTAGAGCATGAAGGTACAGTCTATCAGCTACCTCGCCACCATATAAACTATCACCTACTATTGGGTGTTTTAGCTTCGCCAAGTGAACTCTTAGTTGATGAGTCCGTCCAGTCTCTGGTTTTAGTTCGATTAAGCTGTATTTATGTCCTTTTTGTAGAGACTTGTAATGTGTTATAGACGGTTTGCCATTTGCACCCACCTTAAAGGTTGCGGGAGCTTTTGGGTTTCTTTGAATTGGCATGTCGACGATCGCTTCGGCTGGCGATATCTCACCAGAAATTAGAGCAATATAAGTTTTCTTTACATTACGGGTCGAAAATTGCTTCTGTAGCCATTGCACGGCTTTGGGGTTCTTTGCCACGATCATAACCCCACTCGTTGCTCTATCCAATCGATGTACTATTCCAGCTCTATCTCCGGACAGGTCAATAACTTTATCACGTAGCCAAGTGGCGACAGTAGGTTCGGGGTTAAATATTCCCTTGCTATGGGTTAGTAGGCCAGGTGGTTTATTGATGACTATAACGTCCTCATTTTCGAACAAAATTGGTAGATTTATATCGGGTATTTTGATGTCGTCTTTTTCATCGTAATCTACAGTTACCTTATCTCCAGGCCAAACTTTGTGTGAAACTTTTGAGAGTTTCTTGTTAAGTGTTATTTTTCCCATTTTACTTAGCTTGTGTATGGAGCTACGGCTTAAATTGGGGAACATACTTGATACAACCACGTCCAGTCGCTCGCCAGCTTGTGATTCTCCTACATTAATGTTTTGCATACTATCATTTAAG
>Ga0302325_10001170_pt1 | contig 68333 bp, 55 predicted proteins | sample Palsa_T0_2_FD_201948 | JGI IMG/M metagenome (GOLD analysis project Ga0302325, IMG submission 201948) | Peat permafrost microbial communities from Stordalen Mire near Abisko, Sweden - Palsa_T0_2 | ecosystem: Environmental > Terrestrial > Soil > Palsa > Peat permafrost | place: Sweden: Abisko...
CCTTGTAGTCGTGCCGAGAGAGGGCGCGATCCAAGTCGACCTCCGCGTCGGGATCCAGCTTGCGGATGCGCGCGGCCACCTGCTCGGCCGCGTCGGCCGGCCCGTTTTCATCGAGCGCCTCGAGGTAGGCACGGAGCGCGGGCTCGTCATCGGGAAAGCGCGAGGCGAGATCCGCCAAGGTTCGCATCTGATCGGCGCGCCAGCCAAGGCGACCATAGAGCTGGGCGAGCTGTTCGACGATCTCGGGCTCCAGCGGCGCGGCAGCGGCGAGCGCGCGGAGAGGGTCGATCCCTTCTTGGGGCCCGCGCTGCTGGGCGTCGTCGACGATCGACGCCAATCTGGGGCGCCATAGCGCCGGGTCGGCGACAAGAGCGCGGTCACGAAGCAGACGCGCGCGTGTGCCGTGCGCACCCTCGGGGAGCGCGGGGTCGTCCTCGACGAACGTCGACGCCAGCTCGAGGGCGAGGGGCGCCGCGTCATGAGCGTCTACGAGGGAGCCGACGAGAACCGACGCCACGTCGTCCATCTGATCCACGTGCGCCGCGTAGGCGGCGAGCGCCGCAGTGATCGGGTCTGCCGCGGCAAAGGACGTGTCGCCGTCTGCTGCCCGGCGGGTGATGGCGTCGATCGGATTCGGGTCCGCGAGGACCTTGGCGGGCGTGATCGACACGGGGGGCGCGGGGTCTCCGTCCGTGTCGACCGCAGCGGCCGTGCCATCCGGATTCAAGTAGCGAACGCTCGTCACCGGGGAAACCGTCCGCGCGATGACGCGGTGCCGCCCCTCGACGACCGAAACGTGGGCGCCGAAGCGCTGCCACGAACCCCAGTCCGACGGCCCGCGGGTCAGCACGCGGGCGCCGTCGACCCACGTTGCGACGGCCCCTTGCACCGCCACGATGAGCTCCTGGTCCCCGTGGGTCGTGAAGAAAGACTCCGCATAGAAGACGCCGTCATGCACCTGTTCGTCCGCGGCGGCCACGCAGCGCGTCTGGGTGACGGACAGGACCCGGGGCGTCGTCCCGCGCATCGGGTCGGGCGGCCACGCCGGCGGCCAGGGCGTCGGCGTTTCGGCATCGAACGACCGGAGCGGATCCGATGCGCCACCGTGGCCGAATGGCCCGGCGATGCGAACCCCTCGCGCGCAGCCCATCCTGCGCACGACATCGGCGTCGTAGGCGTCGCTCGTTTGCTCGGCGTGCGCGTACACCTCGCTCGCCCGCCACTCTTCGAGCTCGGCCACGGTTCGCCATCCCATGTTCCCCGGGCGTCTCAGCAGATCCTCGATCTTCGCCCGGTGGCCGGCGAAGAGGTTCGCGACAGACCCTCGCAGAGCGAGCAGCTGGCGAGCGGCAAACCAGCCCACGAGGGGCGCCTGAGGCTCCGGGTCGGCCGCCGATCCGGCGAGCGCGTCGAGGTACGACTCGGCCGCCGCCGCGGGCTGTCCGTGCTCGTCGTCGAGGACTGCACGCGCGAGGCTGGACCACGTCCCGGGTGCCCGCCCGACGAGGGCGCGTTCCCGGGAATCTGCTGGGGCGAGCGTGTCCAAGCGCCTGCGCGCGATGGCCGCTTGATCCGAGCGCCCGCCGGGGGCAAAGGCCTCGGCAAGAGCCCAGCGTCCCACGACTTCGGGGTCGTTCAGCGTAGCCGAGTGCCGGCGAAGGGCGTCGAGCGAAGGTGTCTTTGGCGCAGACGACGGACCGCCGGCGCAGCCGATGCCCGCCGTCAGGATCGCGGACAGGGCCAAAGTCGCGCTCGAGTGCCGCATGCTCACTTGATGGCCACCGTCGCACGCTGGCCCAGCGCTCGGTCGACCTTCTCGCACCACGCGCGAAAGGCGGGGTACTCGCCGGCCGGCACGCGAGTCTGGGTCATCGTCACGACCGTGTTCACGTGCACCGTTCGCGCGTCGGATGTGACCTCGACGGAAAAGGAGCCGAAGGGGCCCGTGTCGCTCGTCGCCACGGGGACGCTCTTCAGGTGGGCGCCGGCCGGCAGGTGCACCGTCCAGTCATCCTGCTGCGTCCACTGAGCGAACATCCGCACGTCGAGCTTGCGCTCTGCGAGCGGAGCGAAGTCGCGGACCATGTGCTCCCGGCGGCCGACGGGGACAGTCAGGACGTCGCCCTCCGTGCGCGCGAACTGCGGGGCCCGCCCGCGAAGCCGCATCTTCACGGCTTGCTCCACGTCTTCCAGATCGCTCGAGTCGAGCGAGGTCACCTCGCTCCCAGGCAAGAGCCCCGCCATCATCTGCTGCGCGCGCTGCTTGCGCGTGGATTGCGCGTGGAATCTGGCGCGCCACTCGGCCGCCTCGAAGCCGGTCACGTCGGCTCGCCAGTCGATGGTCGCGGAGCCGTCCGCGGCGAGCGACGCCTCGACCTTGTGGCCGCTGACGCTCGCGCTCGCGGGCGGGTCCGGCAGGTGCACGAGCTTGGCGTTGCCTTCGTTGATCTGGAGCGCCAAGGCGCCGCGATCCATCGCAGGCAGCTCGAGCGAGCCAGAGTACTCGGCCGTCCCATCGAGGTAGAGATCGAGCGATGGCACGTACGCGATCATGTGATCGAACGGGGCGAGGCTCGCGGGCGCGGCTTCGATGTCCCCCTTGTTCGCGGTGCGGACGACCACCGGCGTAGCCTTGATCCCGAGCGCTCCGAGCATCGTGACGATGAGCGTCGCCTTGTCTTTGCAGTCGCCGAACCCTCGCGCGAAAATCTGCGCGCACCGGTACGGCTTGTAGCCGTGGATCCCGAACTCGAGGGCGACGTACCGCGTCTTCTGCGCAACGTAGTCGTACACCGCGCGCGCTTTGGCAGCGTCGCCGGAGAGCCCCTTGGTGAGGGCCTCGGCGCGGCGTCGCACCTCGTCGTCGGGGACGAACTGATCGCGCACGAGGCCCCAGTACCACCGGCCCATGTCCTCCCACGTCTTGTACGTCGAGACGTTCACGTGCCCGAGGATCTCGGCCCACGGAGGCTGGAGCGCCTCGGGGTCGAGCGGGGGCACGTCCTTGGCGCGAAACCGGTAGATCCGCTGATCGCCTCGCTCCTCGACGTCCGCCAAGAGGCCCGGGACCTTTGGCTCGTTGAAATAGAACGAGCGGCTCTTCGGCGTCATCAGGACGTACTCACTCGCGCCCACCGGCTCAGAGCTCTGCATGTAGACGACCTCGCCGAAGTAGTCGGCGAACTCGTTGCGCGACGCGACGTCCTCGACGCGGTACTGAAGCTCGACGACGTCGCCGGGCTCGAGCCGGCCGAAGCGGACGTAGTAGCTGCGCGCGCTCGTGTACATCGCGACGGCAGGGTCGTCGGCCATCGCCCCCGCGCCGCTCTCGATCGCGTCCTCGGTGGATCCGTCCTTCCGGTAGACGCGCGCCGTACGAAGCTGCACGGCCTGCGCGTCGTTCTCGTAACCGAAGTCGTACTCGCGCGACTCGGCCGCGGCGGCGTCGGTCAGCGGCTGATAGACGACTTGCCGGAATCGGTTCGCGAGGCCGTTCGGAAAGACGGTGGTGACCTGGAGGTCGACGAGCGTCCGCCGCGCCTGTCCGCCGCCCGGCGCCTTGGCGCTGGCGAGGAACTCCGCCGCCGGGTGAACGTAGTGTTCGTCGGGCCGAGGCGCCGCGGGCGCGATGTGGCCCAGCTCCTCGCGGACGTCCTTCGCCTGCGGCATGATCTCGAGGACGCGCTTGAGGAGCTGGAGTTGTTCGTCGCGCTGTCCCGCGAAGGCGTACGCGGTCGCAAGCTGCCGCATCACATCGGTGTCGTCCGGCGCGAGCTCGAGCGCCGCGCGGTACGCCGCGATCGCTTTGGCCTGCTGCCCGAGCCGAAGCCAGGCTTGGGCCCCCGCCAGCAAGGCGCCCGCGCTGTCGGGATTGGTCGCCTCCAGGCGGTCGATCCATCGCCCGGCGTCCGCCCCGTCCCGACGCGCTACGGCGAGATCGATCCGCGCCCGCGCGAATGCGGGGTCGTCGAAGCGCAGCGCCGCGTACCGCTCGGCCATCGTCTCGGCTTCGGCCTCGCGGTCCTGGTCCCGCAGCGCGGCCACGGCCGCGCGAAGCAATCCCACGCTGCGCGGGTGCCTCAGCAGGGCCTTCTCCAAGAACGTCAGGGCCGTGTCTCTCATGCCCGCCTCGGCGTACATCTCCACGATGGCCAGCGTCGCGCCGAGGTTGTCCGGGTCGAGCTCGAGGACGCGTTCGTAGTACGGCACCGCGTCCCGCCAGTTGACGCTCGCGCGGGCATAAGACGCGCGAGCGAGCAGCGTATCGATCGAGTCGCGACGCGAGGCGTGTCCAGCCGCGACCAAGGCCTCTGCCTTCTCGATCCACGTCGCTCGCTGGTTGCGGCTCTCCGCGACGTCGCCGGCCAAAAGAAGACGCCCGACCGTAGGGGCCTTCTCGGCCGCGCGCCGGGCGAGCTCTCGCGCCCGATGCTCGCTCGGATCGTCCGACCCCGTGGCGCCCAGGTACCGCGCGTATGCTTCGAGCGCCGCGGCGTCGTCTCGCTTCACCATTTCCTCGAACGCCTGCACGGGGCCCTTCACCGCCGCGGGCGGGGGCACCTCACCCTTGCCGAGAGCCAACACGGCGCCACCCTGGGCCGTCGAGTGCTTCGGATCGGCGTCCACTTCGAGGTGTTCGTCGGGGGCGCCGGCGGCCGTCGCCACGCGCACGGCCACCATCGGCGCATGCTCATCCCCACAGACCTTTGCGGTCAGCCGGTTCCAACCAGCCCGCGCCGTCGCCGTGGCGGCGAAGCGATCCGGATCGAGGTCGCGGTACTTTTCGTCGCGCAAGATCTCGACGCCGTTCCAGAAGAGTCGGACGGCCCCCGCGGCCCCCGCCCAGACCGAGACGAGGCGGGACGACGCTCCTTGCATGCGCGCGTCGCGAACGAACGTCGTCGCATAGACGCAGGTTTGCTCCTCGGGGCGAACGAACGCGCCGAAGTCCGTCCACCCATACGGAGAAACCGGCGGGAGTGCCCTCCACCGAACCGGCCGGTGCCCTTTGCCGTCGTAGTCGTGCGTCAGGTTGATGGGGAGCTCTTGCTCTTTCTCCGGATCGAACGCCTCGGTAAGCCCGCCCTTCCCGTCGTTGTCGAAGGGCCCGACCATCATCCACTTGCCGACGTAGCCAAGTCGGGCGACGCGATCACGGGAGCCATCCAAGTCGCCGCGCCGTCGCCGGGCATAGGCCTCGAGTAGGCTGGCGTACGTGCGCGTCGGCGGCGCCAGATGCGTGTCCGCGGCGACTTCGTGGAGCGCCTCCTCGACTTCGCCCGGGCCTCCTCGATCCCATTCCGACCAGATTCTCCGCAGCGCCACGTAGGCCAAGGGCCCGGGGCTCGACGTGACCTCGCCGCGAAGCTCGGCGAGTCGGCCAACGACGGTCGAGTCTCGCTCCGCGGCCGCGGTCTCGCCGGGCGTGGCGAGAGCGAGCGCCAGAGCGATGCCGACCACGCCGACGAACGGGCCTCCCCGGCGCGAGGGCGGCCATCGATGGCGGGACGGCATCACGACGGGGTGCGATAGCGCGAGGGCCAAAGAGGGCAAGACGCGAGCGATAGCGCAAGCGAGAGGGGAAGCGTGAGCAAGCCCCAAGAGAGGCCCCCAAAGAGGGCCAAAGAGAGGGCAAGGGCTAGTGGCAAGCAAGCCCGATCGCGCTATGTGTGAAGAGCGCGTCTCAGGCGCCCGCGTGTCGCCGCAGCCCTTCATGCACTCCAGAACGGAGACGACAACGCCGGCAGTTGCTCCTTCGCCAGGGTCTTCCGCCTCGGCGGGTGCCGATGCGGCGCCTAGGCCCCCGATCCTGCGCCCGCTTCTGCTCACTCTCCGGCCGCACCAGTGGGTGAAGAATCTCTTCGTCATGGCGCCGATGTTCTTTCACAAGGACGTGTTCCTCCGCGTCCACGACGAGTCGGGGCGCGGGGTGCGCGACGCCGCCTTCCTCAACCTCACCGTCACGTCCCGCGCGGCCGCGGCGACGGGCGTCTTTTGCCTGCTCGCCGGGGCGGTCTACACGATCAACGACATCGTCGACGTCGACGCCGACCGCGTCCACCCCATCAAGAGGGGCCGGCCCCTCGCGAGCGGCCAGGTCCCCGAGGCGACCGCGCGGACGATGGCGGTCGCCCTCATCGCGCTGTCGCTCGCCTTGTCGTATGCCCTCGCGCCGATGCTGGCGCTCGTCGCGCTCGCGTACTTCGTCGAGAACCTGCTCTACAGCTTCTGGCTCAAGAAGATCGCGTTCCTCGACGTCGCGCTGATCGCGCTCGGCTTCGTGTTGCGGGTGCTCGCGGGAGGCATCGCGACGGACGTCCACGTCTCCGGATACATGCTGGCGTGCACCGCGCTCCTCGCCCTCTACCTTGGTTTCGGCAAGCGCCGCCACGAGCTTGCCCTCGAGAACGCCGGCAAGCAGCGCGCCGCCCTCGAGGCCTACTCCGTTCGCTCGCTCACGATCGCGCTCGCCGTGACGGGCACGGCGACGGCCCTGACGTACGTCGCGTACACGCTCGACCCGGTGACCCGCGCCTTCTTCAGCTCCAACTACCTCTGGCTGACGGCGCCGTTCACCGCCTTCGGCATCCTGCGCTTCATGCTCCTCGTGAGCGGTCGCGCCGGGCGCGGTCTCCGGGCCGAGTCGCCAACGCAGGAGATGCTCCGCGACGTGCCATTCGTGCTCAACCTCGTCGTATGGGTGGCGGTCGTGGTCGCGATTGTCTACCAGCTAAGGCCGAACAACTAGGCCATGGGCCAAGCTCACACGGAGCAGCCTGGACTCGCCGCCAAGCCCGGCGCCCTGGGAGAGCTCGCGCTCACGTTGCCCGTGTTCCTCGTCTACCAGATCGGCGTCGTTTTTCTCAGGGTTCGCAACGCGGCGGATGTCGTCACCGCGCAGCTGCTCGCCATCTCCAACGGCGATCGCACGACGTACCTGGAGATCACGGTGGGCGCCGCCGCCGTGTTGTTCCTCGTCTTCGCCGTGCTCGGGCGGGGCGAGGTGCTGCGCACCCGCAAGCTCGTGCAGATCGTGATCGAGGGCACCGCCTACGCGATTGCGATGGGCTCGGCCACGTCGTGGGTCGTCGGAAGGATCTTCGCCGGCGCCAAAGGCGCTGCGACCGCCGACCCGTTTACCGCGCTCGTCATGTCTTTGGGAGCGGGCTTCTACGAGGAGCTCGCGTTTCGTGTCCTGCTCTTCGGCTTTGGCGCCAAGATCCTCGTCTGGCTCTTCGCGCACCAGAAGGTCGGGCTCGTCGGCCGCGCGCCGCCTCTCGGATTCCGGGCGGTGATGGTGATGATCGTGTGGGCCCTCGTCAGCGCCGCCGTCTTCAGCGGGATGCACTACGTAGGCGCGCTGGGCGACCGGTTCGACGAACGGTCGTTCGTGGCGCGCGCGGTGCTTGGGCTGGCGCTCACGCTCGTTTACTCGATGCGCGGCTTCGCGGCCGCGGTGTGGACCCACGCCCTCTACGACGTGTGGGTGCTCGTGTTTTGACACAGCTCGCGCACCATCTGCAGGCCCGCGTACGCCGCGAGCGTCTGGATGCGGAGTCGATCTCCTTGGAAGAGGCGTTGCAGGACGTCCGTCGTGCCGTCGGGGCGGGCGAGGGCCATGTGCACGGTGCCGACGGGCTTCGTCTCGGTGCCGCCGCTCGGCCCCGCGATGCCGGTCAGCGACAGGGCGATCGTGGCCCCCGAGATGCGCTTCGCGCCCCGCGCCATCCCTGACGCCACCTCGTCGCTCACCGCGCCGTGCCAGCGGATGGTCTCCTCGTCGACGCTGAGGATGCGTGCTTTGGCGCTGTTCGCGTACGTCACCGCGTCGAGCAGGAGGAAGTCGCTCGCACCCGGTTCGCGCGTGAGCATGTGCCCGACGAGCCCGCCCGTGCACGACTCGGCGATGGCGAGCGTCCAGCCGCGGGCGCGTAGGGCGCGACCGACGACGCCCGCGAACGTGTCGTCGCCCTCTCCGTAGACGAACGCACCCAGGCGGGCCCGCACCTCGTTGGTGGTGCGCTCGCAGAGCTCCCGCGCGGCGCCGTGCGAAGCCGCACGCGCCAGGACCTTGACCTCGATCTCGGGGAAATGCGCGCGGTATCCGAGGATGGCCCCGGGGAATGCGGCCTCGACTCCAGCGAGCTTCTCGCCGACGACGCTCTCGGGAAGACCGAACGTGCGAAGACGAATCTGAAAGAGGTTGCCTGGCGCCAGCGGCCGTATCCTCGGGACGACCTGCTCCTCGAACATGCGCTTCATCTCCGACGGCACGCCGGGCATGAAATACGCGACGCAGTCGCCGACGCGCACCGCGAAGCCCGGCGCCGTGCCCACCGGGTTGGGCAAGACGTCGGCGCCCTGAGGGAAGTCCGCCTGTTTGGCGTTCGACGGGGTCATCACGCGCCCGAACTTCTCGAAGCGGCGCCGGATGTGTTCGAGCGAGGCTTCGTCCCGGACGAGGGGCACCCCCAGCGCGCTCGCGATCGCCTCGGTCGTCAGGTCGTCCGTCGTGGGACCGAGGCCGCCGGTCACTACGACGACCCGCGCGCCGGCCGCTACTCGTCGGAAGGCGTCGACGATGCGCCCCGCGTCGTCGTCGATCGTGAGGTGCTGGGTCACCTCGAAGCCGATGCCGATCAGCTCGGCCGCGATCCACGCAGCGTTCGAGTTGACGAGCTCTCCCCGCGTCAGCTCGGTCCCAATCGACATCACGATACAGGTCATCGGGACGGATCAGGATACTCGAGGCTTCGGGCTAAGGGGAATATGCGCACCGGAAGCCCACCCGAGGGTCGCCGGGGCGGCCCGGGATCTCGATGCGCGCCCAAGTTCGGAGCTCGCTCGCGAGGGAGCTTTGCCACGAGCCGCCCTTGGCGACGGCGGCGTTGTCGCCCTGTTCCAACCCCGCGGCCCTCACCCACTCCGCGACGTTGCCGGACAGATCGTGGATCCCCGAGCGCGAATCGCCGTCCGGGTGCGACCCCACGGTGTCCGGGCCGTCGGCGCCCGTCGCGCACGGTCCTCGCAAAAGGCCCCATGCGGCTCTGCGGCACACGGCGCCCGTCTCACCCCACGGGTATCTGCTCGCGTAGCTACTTGCGTTCGAGACCGCCGCGGGGGCGGTCGTCGTGGGCGCCGCCGCCGCCACGATCCATTCGTCCTCGGAGGGCAGGCGGCCTCCGCGCGATGCGCAGAATGCCTCGGCGTCGTCTCGGGACATCCCCCTCGCCGCACGGACCCCGTCATGGCCCGAAGCGATCCCGAAGTAATGGCCCTCGGTCACCTCGAATGCGTCGATCTCGAAAGCGTTGACGTGGATGGTGCGCGCCCCAACCAGTCCTTCGGACTCCCAGTCCGAGGGTCCAATGGCGAGCATCGTCTCGGCGATGGAGACCCTTGTGTCGGGCGCGTCGCACCCGTAGCTCGTCTTCACGAGCGGGGGCGGGCAGAGGCCGGCGTTCGCGACGAGGCAGCGAGTCCCCACGTGCACGAACCCCGCGGCGCAACGCGCGCCATCGCTCCGCCCGCGGAGGGCCGAGGCGAGTGCGATCGAGACGCCGAGCGCGGCCACGACCGTGCCGAAGGCGACCGCACGGCTCACGTCGCGACGCGGAGCCGCAACACCCCCACGCCGCTCACTTCGACCTCGACCTCGTCGTTGGCGACAAGCGGGCCGACGCCCTCCGGCGTGCCCGTGAGGATCACGTCCCCCGGCAGCAGCGTCATCATTCGGCTTACGTACGACACGAGTTCTGGAACGTCGAAGATCATGTCCGTCGTCGACCCGTCCTGCCGCGTGGCCCCGCCCACTCGACACATGACCCGTTGCGCGGCCGGATCCAGCTCCGTCTCGATCCACGGCCCGATGGGGCAGAACGTGTCGAAGCCCTTTGCGCGGGTGAACTGGACGTCCTTCTTCTGCAGGTCGCGCGCGGTCACGTCGCACGCGCCGGAATAGCCGAAGACGTGCGCGAGCGCGTCTTGCCGAGAGACGCGGGACGCGCGGCGCCCCATGACGACGACGAGCTCGGCCTCGTGCTCGACCCGCTTGCTCTCGGGCGGAAGGACGACCGTCCCCGCCGGCGCGAGCAGCGCGGAGGGCGGCTTCAGGAAGATCAGCGGTTCGCTGGGGACCTCGTGCCCGAGCTCGCGCGCGTGCGCCGCGTAGTTGCGCCCGATGCAGACGATCTTCGTCGGCCTTACTGGGCAGCGCAGATCGGCCTCGGCCCACATCCACGACTCGCCCGTTTCACGCAAGTCGATCCAAGGACCACCGGCCGAGCCGTCGAGGCCATGGGCGAGCGGGCCGTCGAGGCGCGCGAACTTCTCACCGCCGTCCGTTGCGAGCAGCGCGATCCTCATCGCTCCTACCTAGGGTAGGTTCTCCCCATGACGCGCGCCATCCGCCTGGCTTTTTCGCCCGACAGCGACGACATCTTCATGTTCCTCGCGTTGCTCGAGGGCAAGATCGACACGGACGGGCTCGAGTTCGTGTCGGAGCGCGCCGACACCGAGGCCCTCAACGCCCGAGCGTCAGCGGGCGAGCTGGATGTCGTCGCCGTCTCGATCGCGAGGTGGCCGTCGATCGCCCGCGACTATCTCCTCCTTTCTCACGGCATGTCGGTCGGGCGAGGTTACGGGCCCGTCGTCGTGGCGGAGCGCGACCGGTCGCTCTCGTCGCTCGAGGGCGCGCGCATCGGGGTGCCCGGACTTCGAACGACGGCTTATCTCGTATTGCGCCTCCTCCTGCCGCGGTTCGAGCCGGTCGTCGTCCCGATCGCTCCGTACGCGCGAGCATTCGAGGCGGTTCGATCGGGCGAAGTCGAGGCCGCGCTCCTCATCCACGAAGGGCGTCTGACGTACGAGCGCGAAGGCTTCGCTCGCGTCTGCGATCTCGGCGAGCAATGGGGGAAGGTCACCGGGGGCTTGCCATTGCCGCTCGGCGGGAACGCGATCCGCCGCGGCCTCGGCCCGGAGCTCGTGGCGAGGGTCTCTGGGCGATGCCGTGCCTCGATCGCATGGGCCCTCGCCCACCGGGATGAGGCCATAGCCACGTTGCTGGCGCGCGAGTCTCGCGCCGACCTCGCGCTCGACCGCGCGACCTTGGACCAGTATCTCGCCATGTACGCCAACGACGACACGCTGGGCGCGCGCCCGGACGTCCGGAGTGCAATCACCGAGATGTATGCGCGCGCCCACGCCGCCGGCCTCCTCGACACTGCGGTGACACCGGAGTTTTCGGGCGGCTAAGGACCCGGGGGGGGGCTGCTGCGCCTGCCGCACGACGGCATTGCCCGCGCGAGGGGGCCGGCTACCATGGTTACTGGCCCTCCTGCGGCCCCGGGGGGCAGCTGCTGTCGCCTCCGCACACCAGGTCGCCGTACCTTCGCCATCGGAGGCTCCCCTGAAGTCGTCGTTCCAGGTCTGCGCGATCGTCTGCGTCGGCATCTCCGGGTGCTTGGGCGCCGATCCTGTCGCGCCTATCGCCGTCGAGTCGAGCCCGATCCAGGGCGGCACCGCCGACACGACCGACTTGTTCGCCGTCGGCATCGTGCAGACAGAAGACATCGAGAACGACATGGTGGCCTACTGCACCGGGGTCGCGCTGGCGCCGAACCTCGTCGCGACGGCGCGCCACTGCGTCGCGGAGCTGTCGTCGCCGACGATCGACTGCGGGACCTCCACCTTTGGCGCCCTCTATCCGGTCTCGGATGTCGTGGTCACGACCAGCGCCGTGATCGATCCGCACGAACTGAAGAACACGACCATATTCAACACCGTCTCCACCATCATCGTGCCCACGGGCGCCAACCAAACGGCGGTCTGCGGCAACGACATCGCTCTTCTCATCTTGAACGAGTCTCTTCAGCTGCCCCAGTACGTCCTGCCCACGATCTCGCCGCCGATGACCGACTCCCAGTACGAGACTATCGTCACGGCGATCGGCTACGGCGTCGACACCCCGACGGACACGACGGGTGAATCGGCGGGCACGCGCAGGATCAAAGAGAACGTCTCGCTGCAGTGTATCCCGGACGACCCGAATCCCAGCGAGGCGGCGCTCGACTGTTACTCGCCCGACCCGGCGCCGGCGGACATGTACCTCTCCACGAGCGAGTTCATGTCGGGCGACAGCACGTGCGAGGGCGACTCCGGCTCCGGCGCCTTCGAACAGAGCAACTTCAACAACGGCAAGTGGGTGGCGTTCGGCGTTCTTTCGCGCGGAGGCACGAGTTCGGACGGAACCACCTGCGTCCAGCCCATCTACTCGCGCTTCGACGCCTGGGCATCCCTGCTCATCGGCGCAGCGAAACAAGCCGCATCGCTGGGCGGATATCCCTTACCGGCGTGGGCCGAGGACTCTTCGACTTCGACTTCGACGGTGACGACGACATCCCCTGACGCTGGTGCCGGGTCCAGCAGCGGTGGGGCGAGCACCCTCGGCGAAGGCGATGCTGGGGGCAGCGCCGGCTCCAGCGGCGGGTCTACCGCTACCAGCACGGGCGGTTCGAGCGGCAGCGGGCCCCCTGCCAGCGCGCCTTGCGACGCTGCAGGCGACTGCCTGAGCGTCACGTCGAGCACTCCCCACGAGTCGGCGGGGTGTTCGGTCGCGATGCCTCCCAGCCCGGCCCGACCGTGGCCGGGCTCCGCGCTGGCGTTGGGGGCCGGCTTGGTCGGGATGGGCCTCGGCCGTCGGCGCCGTCGCAAGCGCTGAGCTGCCCGTCGGCAACTGGACGCCTGACCACCCACCGCAACGCAATCGTCGGAAACGGCATCTTCCCGAGCAGTGGTGCATGCGCAGAGGATTTGCTGAATTATAGGGGAGTGACGATGGAAGCCTTTCCGTGCCGCCCTGGACCCGCTGGAGCGGCCGAGCGGGGTCGCATGGAGCTATTGCGGCGCCGGATCTTCGAGGAGATGGGCCGCGGATCGCACCGCTGGCGCCTGACGTGGCTTTTGCCGTTCCACTTCCTCACGGTGGCGCTGCTGATTTTCTGGGGCGAGTCGCAGTGGCGCGCGATCGTGCAGGTGGTCGCCGTGTTCGTCTTCGCCTCGCTCACGATCGCTCGCGTCTTCGACGGCGCGGGGCGGCTCAAGGCCGTGGCGTTCCTCCTCGGGATCTGCGCCAACCTGGCGCTCGTCGCGACGACGGGCGGCCTGGCCAGCCCCCTCATCGCCACGTCCGTGCTGCTCATCGTCGTCGCCGGGACCATCATGAGCGAGCCTCCCTGGCTACCGATCGCCGCGTTCGGGATCCTGGTGACGGGGTTTCTCAGCTTCGCCATGCTCGCCCACACGCCGATCGGGCAGCTCGTGGGGCCGCTCCACGCGGGGCCCACGGGCGCGAGCGCCGAGTACGTGAGCCTCGCGATGCTCGCGACCGTGTTCACGATGGTGGGCGTTGCCCGCGTGGGCCACGGCCTGACGCGCGCCTACGAGCGGGCCGCGGTCGAACTCGCCGGGCGCCGCGAGGAGCTTTGCACCGAGAACGTGGCGCGCACGAGGGTGCTCGACGGCCTGGCGGCGCGCCTCGCGCACGAGGTCAAGAACCCCCTCGCCGCGATCAAGGGCCTCTCGACGCACATGGCCCGGCAGGCCACGGACCCGAAGGCGGCCGAGCGGCTGGCGATCGTGGCCGCCGAGGCCGACCGCTTGCAATCGATCGTCGACGGCTTCTTGAGCTTCTCCCGGGGCCTCGACGACTTGAAGCTCGGTCCGACGCGGCCCTACGAGGTCGCGCGCGAGCTTGCCGTCTTGCTCGAGACGCGCGTGGAGGAGGCCGGGGTCGCGATCGCGGTGACGGGGGACCCGGATTTGATGCTCGACGCCGATGCGAGCAAGCTCCGCCAGGCGCTGCTGAACATCGTTCTCAACGCGGTCGAAGCGTCTCCGCGCGGGTCGACGGTGGGCGTCGCCGTCCAACGCGATTGCGACGGCGCCCGGCTCGTCGTGCGCGACGACGGCGTTGGCATGACCCCGGATGTCCTCGACCGCATCCGCAAGCCGTACTTCACCACCAAGGAGGGCGGGACGGGCCTCGGCTTGGCGGTGGCGCGCGGTCTGGTCGAGCAGCACGGCGGAACGCTCGAGTTCAAGAGCACCGCGAACAAGGGGACGACCGTCACCATCCAGCTTCCCACGAAGGCCAAGCTCTGCGCCCGTCTCCCCGATCCGCGCCGGACCGGGGCCGAGGTGGAAAGCGGCTCGCCCGCCACTGCGGGCGTACGCTGAGCCGTGACCGCCCATGACGCGCGTGCTCGTCATCGATGACGATCCCTCGCTTCGGTTCACGCTCGAAGCCGTTTTGAGCGACGCCGGGCTCGTCGTCGAGGCGTGCGACGGCGGCGTCAACGGGCTCGCGGCCTTCGACCTGCATGGGGCCGACCTCGTGCTGACCGACCTGGCGATGCCTGAAATGGACGGGATGCAGGTGCTCGCGCGGATGCGGGCCAGCGACCCAAGCGTGCCAGTCCTGATGCTCACGGCGCATGGATCGGAGCGGGTCGCCGTGGCTGCGATGAAGGCGGGCGCGTTCGACTACATCCCCAAGCCGTTCGACCCGGACGAGCTCGTGCTCGCCGTTCGCCGGGCCACCGACTGGCGGGAGCTGCGCCTCCAGAATGCTCGCCTCCGCACTGAGGCGGCGTTGGGGCGCACCATCATCGCGCAGAGTCCGGCGATGAAGCGCCTCATGGACATGATCACGCGCGTGGCGCCGAAGGACGTCACCGTGCTTCTCACCGGCGAGAGCGGCGCGGGCAAGGACGTCCTCGCGTCGGTGCTGCACGCCCACTCGCGGCGCGCGGACAAGCCGCTCATCCGGTTCAACGCGGCCGCCATCCCCGCGGAGCTCGCAGAGGCGGAGCTCTTCGGCCACACGCGCGGCGCGTTCACCGGCGCGCAGACAGCCCGGCTCGGGTACTTCCAGCAGGCCCACAAGGGGACCCTCTTCATCGACGAGGTGGGAGAGCTGCCGCTCGCCATCCAGGCCAAGGTATTGCGCGCGCTGCAGTCGGGAGAGGTGCAGCAGCTCGGGGGGCGCACCGAGACGGTGGACGTCCGCCTCATCGCGGCGACGGCCCGTGATCTCGCGAGTGACGCCCGCACTGGCCGCTTTCGCGAGGATCTCTTCTACCGGTTGAACGTGGTGCCGGTGCGGGTGCCGCCCCTTCGTGAACGGATCGAGGACGTCGAGCCGCTCGTACGCACCTTCGTCCGGCGGTACGCCGAGCGGTACGGCATGGGGGGCGTGGAGGTCGAGCCATCGCTCGTCGAAGCCCTGCGTGTGCATTCGTGGCCGGGCAACGTGCGGGAGCTCGAGAACACTGTGGCGCGCCTCCTCGCGCTCGCCCCGGACGAGCGCATCACGTTGGCCCTCTGGCGCGCCCTCGCCGATGGGGCCACGCCCTCGTCCGTGCCGTCGTCGCCGAACGGCGACCCTGGTCCGGGGCACCCGCTCCGCGGTCGGGTCGAGGCCTTCGAGCGCAAGCTCATCGCCGAGGCGTTCGAGGCCGCCGCCCACAACCAGAGCGAGACGGCGCGGCGACTCGGCGTGTCGCGCCCCGCGCTCATCGAGAAGCTGCACAAGTACGGGCTCATCGAACGATGAGACGCGCGCTTGCGCGCCCACGCCACGAGGTTCGATGCCCAAGGTGCGCCTCGACCAGCTTCTCGTCGACCGCGGGCTCGCGCCGAGCCGTTCGCGCGCGCAGGCGTTCGTCCTCGCGGGCACGGTCCTGGTCGACGGAACGAGGGCGGACAAGCCCGGCGTGGCCGTCGCCGCCACCGCGAACGTGGAGGTGCGCGGCGGCGACCACCCGTACGTCTCGCGGGGGGGCGTGAAGCTCGCGGGCGCGCTCGACACCTTCGCCCTCGATGTCCAAGACCGGAAGTGCCTCGACCTCGGGGCGTCCACGGGCGGCTTCACGGATTGCCTCCTGCAGCGCGGCGCGGCCGTCGTGACGGCCGTCGACGTCGGGTACGGCCAGCTCGCCTACAAGCTCCGGATCGACCCGCGCGTTCGCGTCATGGAGCGCACGAACGCACGGTCGCTGACGGTCGACGCGATCGGCGGGCCCGTGGATGTCACCGTCGTCGACGCCTCGTTCATCGGCCTCGAGCAGCTCGTTCCCGCGGTGCATCGGACCCTGCGCGACGGCGGGCACCTGGTCGCGCTCGTCAAGCCACAGTTCGAGGTCGGCCGCGAAGAAGCGTCGCGCGGCCGGGGCGTGGTGCGGGATCCCGTGGCCCGCGACGCAGCCATCGCCAAGGCCGTCGAGGCCGTGCAGGAGGGCGGCTTCGAGCTGCTCGGCCGGTGCGACAGCGCTCTCCCCGGCCCGAAGGGCAACGTCGAGGCCTTCGTCCACGCCCGACGGCTGGCGCGGTAGAGCAACGGAGAGCGCTTCACTCCATGGGCGGTTGCTCTAACGTACGCGCGGCATGGCCCAGCCCGAGCCGTCGCACGCCGAGGAGCCGCTCCCTGCCGTACCGAAGCGCTCGTTGGTCGCCCAGGTGCGCGACTACTTCTGCGAGGAGCCGTCGCTGCTGGGCGCCCTCTTGCCATCGTGCTTCGTCTCGATGGTTCTCTTCACGCGATCTCCGGCGACGAACTTCATCTTCGACGAGCAGGAGGCCCTCCTCGCCAATCCGTACGTCCGCGCGGCGGCGGATCCAGGCACCTCCATCGGGTGGCTGCAGGCCTTCAAGCGCGACTTCTGGGGCCTGACGCCCGACCGCACCATCGGGTCGTATCGCCCGCTGCCCGACATCGTGTGGAGGGCCTTGTGGAAGATCGGGTTCCGCGAGCAAAGCGCCTTCCCGCATGCGTACATCAACGTCCTCATCCACGGGCTGAACGGCGCCCTGGTCGTGGTCCTCGTGTCCCGCTGGACGCGCGATCGGCTCGCGGCGTGGCTGGCCGGCGCGGCCTTCGTCACCATGGCCGTACTCACGGAGGCCGTCAGCGGGGTCGTTGGCTTGGCCGACGTGCTCGGCGGCACGAGCGCTCTCCTCGCGCTGCTGGCGCTCGACCTGCCGCTGACGAAGATGCCGCTGGCGCTCCTCGGCGCCACTCTGATCGGGCTCTACTCCAAGGAGAGCGCGCTGTGCCTCGTGCCCCTCGTGCCGCTCGCGGCGCTGTTCACGTCGCAAATCACGCACCCCGAGCGTCCCCTGCGCTGGGCGCGGGCGGCCGTCGCCGCGCTCGTCACGGGGGCGGCGTTCGTTTTCTACGTCGAGATGCGACGCCGCTGGTTTCCTGTTTCGGTCCCCAGCGAGCTCACGGTGGAGGCCAACGCGCACAAGCCGCTCGCCGCGCGGGCCTTTGCCGCCGCGCTGCGATGGTACGCGCAGCCGCTGCTCCCGCACGATCCGCTGAACAACCCTCTTCTGGAGGCGTCGCCTCCGTACCGCATCGCGGGGGGGCTTCGGGTCTACGCGCGGGGGCTCGCGCAGGTGTTCTTCCCCTGGCGACTCTCGGGCGACTACTCGGCGCCGCAGGAGCCCATCCCCCTGCACATCGTCTTTCCCGCGAGCGTCGTCGGAGCCTGCGCGCTCGTCCTGCCCATCCTTGCATGCCCCGTCGTCGGCCTCGTTGCGTGGCTTCGCTCGCGCCGCGCGCCGCCCCCGTCCGACCTCGAGACGGACCGCGTCTCGGCGCTGGACCTGGCACCCATGGTGGCGTTCGCGCTGGCGTGGGTCGCCGTCTCGTACATCCCCGTGTCCAACATCCCCGTGCTCCTGCCCACGGTGCGCGCCGAGAGGTTCTGGTACTTTCCCGCCGTCGGCCTGTCCGTCCCGATGGGGATCGCGTGGGCGGAGCTGCTTCGTGCGTTGCGGCGCGACGGGCTGCTGCCGCTGGGTGTCATCGCGTGCGTGCTCTTCTTCGATGTTCAGTGCTTCGCCGCCCGGCGGCACGCCTTCGACTACACCAACGATCTCACCTTCTGGGATGCCACGCGCAAGGCCGTGCCGAGGAGCGCGAAGGCCCACCTGAACTACTCCGTGATGCTCGGCGCGCGCGGAGATCTCGCCGGCCGGCTCGCTTCCAATGAGGTCGCGCTCCAGCTCGCGCCGCAATGGCCGATGGCCAGCGTCTATCTCGGCGACACGCTCTGCCGGATGCATCGCGCGCCCGAGGCCGTGCCCCACTTCGTCCAGGGGTTCCAGCTCGGGCCCAACGACCTGAGCCTGGTCGCGCTCGGTCTGCAGTGTCTATGGGATGAGCACGCGATCGATGAAGGGGGCGAAGCGCGGTCGCAGCTCCAGGTGGTCGCGGATCGCTTCCCTGGCTCTTGGCTCAAGTACATCGTCGACGACACGTTCGCGAACGGCGACGACTACAAGGGCGTCAACCCAAAGTACCGCCCCCGCGGCTACAACGAGGGACCGAAGAAGGACGAGTGAAAGGCCCCGACGCGGCAAGGGTGGCGATCCATCCCGTAGCAGTCCAGGATCTGAGGCTTCGTACCTCGCGATCCATCGCGTACAACCGCGGGAGCCGAGGCCTCGGAGACCGACCGTCCATCGCGTATGAACCTGCCATCCGAAGCCGAGGACCGGGTCGCGGACGCCCTGGTCCCGCGTCCTCGCCCCCGAGGCTTTAGAGCCGGTACTTGAAGAACGCCGCGTACGAGGGGATCGCGTCGCGCCAGAAGCGGATCTTCTTGCCCTCGTCGAAGCCTCGCGCCACGTAGTTCACTGGGACTTCCATCGGCGAGTTGCCGTTGCGCGCGAGCTTGCACGCGAGCTCGATGTCGAGCTCGAACCCGTTGCTCTTCAGGTCGAGGCCGTCGAGGCATTCGGCCCGGAAGACCTTGTACATGGTGTTCACGTCCGTGACGCGCTGCTGATAGAGGACGTCGTACGTCTTGGCGAAGACGACTTGGGCGAAGTTCAGCGCCAGGCCGCGGACGGGCGTCGCGTCGTACCGTCGCACCTTCCAGTCGTCGAGGCCGAGGCTCCGCGACCCGAGCACGAACGTGGCCTTGTGCTGCAGGATCGGGTCGAGGAGGGCATCGTAGTCTTCGACGTCGTACTCGAAGTCGGCGTCCTGGATCAGCACGATGCTGCCCGTCACGTACTTGAGGCCCGTGCGCACGGCGTGGCCCTTGCCGCGCGGCGCGTCCTCGTAGACGACGCGCACGCCGGGCCGACCCTCGTAACGCTGCACGATCTCGCGCGTGCCGTCGGTGCTGTTGCTCTCGACGATGATGAGTTCCTTGTCGATGGCGACCTGCTTGGCCAGCACGGTGTCGATGACCTGGGCGGCGTACCTTGCCTCGTTGAAAACGGGCAGCACGATCGAGAGCTTTTCGCGTAGCGGCGCGGCCCCGCCTCTCTTGCGCCCGAACACCGCCACGCGGTTCCCTGCCCGCACCGGCAAGGGCACGTCGCGAAACGGCGTCGCCCCGAGCAAGCGCGTCACGCCGGCCTCCGGCGCGAGGCGCTCGCCGACGTACTGCGCCGTGTGCGTCACCGGCAGCGCCCACTGCGACTTGAGCACGCGATCGAACCGCGACATGAGCATCGCGAGGTTGCCCGTGCTGAAGAAGCACGTCTTGTGCTCGAAGAAGGGCGGCCAGAACCGGCGCATGACGCGTGCCGGGAGCGAGTCGGTGTTCGTGTAGGTGACGACGAGGAGCGCGGAATCGGGGATGGCCTCGGTCACGCGGCCAAGGACGACGCCGGGATCGCTGCAGCTTTCGAGGAGCTCGTGCAGGATGACGAGCTGCGGCCCCCTCGCCAGGTGCCCCTCCGCCCAGCCGATGTCGGACGCCGACACGAGGCGGGCGAACGCTTCGTCGGTCGCCTGGGCGACGTCGAGCCCGAAGCGCTTCGCCGCGTCGATGTCGCGAAACTCCGGGAGGAACCGGCCGAGCAGCAGCGACCGCCGCAGGGGCTCTCCGTTGATGCGAAGGTGCTCGGCCGCCGCACGCTCGAGCAGGCGCTCGAAGTCGCTGACGACGAGCGCGCGATCGTTTGCGTTCGTGAACGGGCGGACGTGCTCGATGTCCAGCGCGTTGATCCCCGCCGCATCGCGGGCCGGGTTGACGTAGACCATGCCGCACGCGCCGCAACGGACGAAGCGGACGCCCGTCTTGTGGAACAGGTACGCAGGGTTGTCGGCCTGGCAGGCGGGGCACTTCACGAACCGCTTGTGCGCGCGGGCCGTGCTGACGGCTGCTGTCGGCTCGAACTCGAACGAGCGCGGTTCGGGGTGCTCCTGGGGGCGCATCGAGCGTAGGGATATCACACGGCCGACGCCGCGCGACCCTCAGCCGCGCCGCTCGACGTACGGGGTCTCCATCAGGAACCGCAGCGTCTCGACGATGCTCTCCTCGATCGTCTTCGTCGGAGCCCAGCCGAGGCGCCGTAGGCGGGTGGTGTCGAGGAGGATCTTCGGGCTGTCGCCCACCCACCCCCGATCGCCCCCGCCGTACTCGAGTCGCGGCGAGACGCCCATGGTGCGCGCGATGAGCGCGATGCTCGCGTCGACCTCGATCCAATAGTCGTGGCCGAGGTTCATCACGTTGATGGGCTCATGCGCGCGGTCGACGGCCGTGAGTAGCGCCGAGACGCAGTCCGCAACGTGCAGGTAGCTCTTCTGCTGCTTGCCGTCGCCGAGGACGTGCAGGCGCGTGGGATCGCGCTTCAGCTTGCGCCAGAAGTCGACGACGTGACCGTGCGTGTACCGCGGTCCGAGCAGCGAGACGAAGCGGAAGATCCAGACATGAAAGCCGTAGCCGAACGCGTACGACGTGAGCAGTCCTTCGGCCGCGACCTTGGACGTCGCATAGAGCGATGTCTGGACGGGGAAAGGGGCGTCCTCCGGCGTCGGGATCACGGTGGCGTCCCCGTAGACCGAGCCGGTGGAGGAGAAGACGATGTCTTTCACCCCAGCCGCACGCATCGCCTCGAGGACGTTGTAGGTGGCGAGGATGTTCTGGTCGACGCACTTGCGCGGCTCTTCCAGGTTGTCCTTGATGTCGGCATTGGCGGCCAGGTGGAACACGAAGTCCACGCCGCGCATCGCTTCGTTGATCTTCGCGGCGTCGAGCAAGTCGGCCTCGACGAGGCGGACGCCCTCGCCCGTGGGCAAAAACTCGCGGAAGCCCGTCGAGAAGTTGTCGAACACCGTCACGCGCGCGCCGCGAGCGAGCAGCGCGTCGGCAGCGGTGCTCCCGATGAAGCCCGCGCCGCCGGTCACCAGAACGTGCTTCCCTCTCCAGTCCATCGCAGATCTACACGCCTTCGCGCGCCGTCACTTCTTCTTGGAGCGGGCGCGCCAGGCGTTGTTGAACTCGGCGATCGTCTCGATCGTGCGCGGGTGCCAGATCATCTTGCGCAAGATCGGGGGCGTGACCGTGGGCACGTGGGCCCCCGCTTCGATCGCTTCGTTGACGTCGTTCATGTGGCGGATCGAGCCGACGATGATCTTCGACTTCAACCCCTCGCGATCGAGGACGCCGCGCGTCGCGGCGATGATCGGCTTCGGGTCGTATCCCAGGTCGCGCACGCGGCCGCTGAAGAGGCTGACGTACGTCGCGCCCGCGAGCGCCGCCAGGTACGCCTGGTTCAACGCCATGAGGCACGTCACGTTCGTCTTGATCCCGCGCTTCGCGAGGCGGTTGAGGACTCGGAGGCCCATCTCGCTGAACGGCACCTTGATGGTGATCCGTTGCGGATCCCACGCGTGGTAAATCTGCGACTCATCCCACATCTCGGCTTCGGTCTCGGTCGTGAGCTCGACCGACACGTCGCCGGTGCTGACGGCCAGCACCTCGCGGATCCGTTCGCCGAGGTCGGCGTCCGGGGCTTCTTTCGCGATGATGAGCGGGTTCGTAGTGACGCCGGAGAGCACGCCCCAAGCGAAAAGGTCTTTGATCTCTTTGGGGTCCGAGCTGTCTACGAAAAGCGCCATAACGAGTCTCTCCTTTGAACCTTTCAGATAGCACGTGAAAGTCACCCGCGGCAGACGATAGCGCCCGCGAGGTCTCGCAGCGTCGCCCCGTGGGCGTCCGGCGATAGCCCTGCCGCCCCGCCTCGCAGGGGACAAAGCTCGCACCGATTGGTCGCGAATACGAGGCCCGCACGGAGCCCCGCCGCTCGCGCTGCCTCGACGTCGCCGGCCGCGTCGCCGATCATCCAAGACGACGCGCGGTCGCCGCCGAGGCGCGAAATCAAAGCGTTCAGCATCCCAGGCTTGGGCTTTCGGCAAGCGCACTCGCGGACGAGCGCCGGGTCGCCCCCCGCCCCCCCCTTTGGATGGTGCATGCACGCTTCGACGGCGGCGATGTTCACCCCCTCGGAGGCCAGCAGCGCGACGAGGGCGTCGTTCGTGCGACGCACGGCGTCGGCCGAGAACTGGCCCTTGGCGGGCGCCGGCTGGTTGGTCGCCATCGCGAGCACGTAGCCCGCGCGCTGCAGCTCGTGCATGCCCTCCAACGCGCCCGACAGCAGGCGCAGGTGATCGGGATGGAACGCGACCGTGACCGCGCCCGTCTCCTCGTCCCGCACTACATCGATGATGGTGCCGTCGCGATCGAGGATCGCGACCCGCGTCACTTCACGCTCTCCCACTTCGTCGCTGCCCGCTGGAGCTTGGGGTGGCTGACGAGCAGGTGCCACACGACCGCGGCGAAGCCCTCCGTGTGCGGCGTCGTACGATCGGCCGAGACCGTCGGGATGAGGACGCACGCCGTGGCCGTCTGCTTGGTGAAGCCGCCGTCGCGCCCGACGATGCCGAAGATCTTGGCGCCCACCTCGCGCGCGAGCTCGAGCGAGCGGACGAGGTTCACGCTGACGTTCTTCTCGCGGTTGCCGCCGCCGACGCTGAACACGAGGACGCCGTCGCCGGCGCGCAGGCGCGAGCCACGCAGCCACTCGACGAAACAGGTGTCCCAGCCGTCGTCGTTCACCCTCGCCGTGAGCTCACTCACGTTGTCGGTGGGCGCATACGCCTCGAAAGCGCACAGCTTGCGGAAGTCGTTCACGGCGTGTCCGGCGTGCCCGGCGCTGCCGCCGACCCCGAGGATGAAGAGCCGGCCCCCGCCGTCTCGAACCGAGGCGAGGCCCTCGGCCACGGCCTCGATGCTGGAAGCGTCCAGCTTTCGAACGATCTCCAGGCTCTCTTCGAGGTACTTCTTCGTGAAGCTTTCCATAGGTTTCTTTCGGTCTCGCGCGGCGTGAATGCCGTCAGGATCGGTGGAAGTTTGCCATGATGCGGGCCCCGTCGAAATCGAAGCGAAAGCGCAGGGGACGGAGGCCGCGCGCGGCCAACGTTTCCTGGACCCGCCGCCGGTCGGACGCGCGCACGTAGAACATGAAGAAGCCGCCGCCGCCGGCGCCCATCAGCTTGCCGCCGATGGCGCCCGCCTTGCGCGCGGCGTCGTAGTGCTCGTCGATCGCCGAGTCGGACATGTTGGCCGCGAGCTTGCGCTTGTTCGTCCAGTGCTCGTGCAGCATCTCGCCGTAGGTGTCGGTCTGTCCCGAGAGCAGGATGCGTTTGGTCTCGTAACCGAGCTCCTTGATCCGGTGCATCCGCTGGACCGCGGCGTCCTTGTTCTCGACGATGGTCTTCGCCTGCTCTTTGAGGACGCTGGACGCTGCGCGCTCGACCCCCGAGTAGTAGATGACGAGGTTCGACTCCAGGTCGTCGATCACCTCTTCGCGCAGGGGCAAGCGCTCGACCTCGACCGACCCGTCGGTCCGGAACGTCAGCGCGCTGATGCCGCCATACGCGGCGATGTACTGGTCTTGCTTCCCGATCGGCTCCTTCAGCTCGTCGATTTCGAGCCGGCATGCCTCGCGCGCGAGGGCCTCCGCGGGCACGAACTCGCGCTTGAAGGCGTGCAAGCCGTTCAAGAGAGCGACGGTGAAGCTGCTGGACGACCCGAGGCCGGTGTTCGCAGGGACGTCCGCGAGGCTGTGCAGCTCGAGCCCGCTCGTGAGGTTCGTCATCTGCAGCGCAGTGCGAAAGATCCGGTGCCTCAGCTGATCGACCGACTTGACGGTCTCGCTCTCCGAATAGGCGAGACGGATGTCCTCCGAGAAGCGCTTGGCTACGCAGACGAAGACGAACTTGTCGACGGCGGCAGCCACGACGAAGCCGCCGTGCTCGCGGGAGTAGCTGGGCAGGTCCGTACCGCCACCGCCGAGCGAAAAGCGTACGGGCGCGCGTGAGACAATCATGGGATTTTAGCCGTGTTGAAGAAGGTGCCGGTCGAGCTCCGCGAGCCCCTCCGGCGAGCCAATTTCGAAAAACCTCTCACGTGCCACGCAGGCTCGCAAGCGCTTCTGCGCGGCGAGACGACCCTGCACCGCGTCGAAGCCGTGGGCCTCACCGGGGGAAAGCTGCGCGATCACCGGGCGCCTCAGCGCCGTCGCGCCGTAGTCGATGTGATCCAGGGTGCGGTCATCCTTCACGCCCTTCTCGTAGCGGATGACCCACGTGCCGTCCGTGGCGACGTTCGACGTGTCCCAGCGGCCCTCGTTGCGGAAGACGGCCATCACGCCGTCGCAGTCGTCGTGCGCGGCCAGGACGCGCAGCGGGTCGGCGTAGTCGAAGGGGAGGTAGCTATCGCCGTACGTGACGAGAAACTCCGGCGCGAGAAGGGGCAGCGCCGCTCGCAGCGCGCCCGCAGTCCCGAGCAGCTTGGGGCCTTCGTGCGACCACGCGACGCGCACGCCGAAGCGGCTTCCGTCGCCGACGTGGTCTCGAACGGCCTCGCCGAGGTGGGCGACGCACATCACGACGTCGCGCAACCCGCACGCGGCCAGCCGCTCGAGCTGCCAATCCACGAACGGACGTCCGGCCACCTCGAGGAGAGCTTTGGGCACCGTGAGCGTCATCGGCCGCATCCGCGTCGCGAGGCCCCCGGCGAGCACTACCGCTTGCACGGGGCCGTCCTTACCATGCACGCGCGCGCCCGCACGCCGTGTCGTGGTCGAGGGGAGCGACGTCCGCTCCCCTCGAGCTCCCCCGCGTCACATGCTTGACACCCCTCGGGGCGGCGGCTATTTGCGCGCCCTCCCCCCACAAGGGCCATTAGCTCAATTGGTAGAGCAGCGGACTCTTAATCCGTTGGCTGATGGTTCGAGTCCATCATGGCCCACTGCGAGTGATTCCGGGGAGTTGGGGGGGACGTAGCTGCTGGAGCGGGCCAAACCGGCCCCCTTTGCAGATCCGTTTGCACCACGATTGACGAGGCCACGCTCGAGGGTGCGATCGCGCGCGTCACGCGCGGGCTGACGACAGCCGACGATGACGCGATGGCGGTGCTCGTCGACGAGCGGCGCGCGATGCGCGAGGAACTCCGTGCGCTGCGTGAGCGGGACGCCGGCGTCGTCGACCTGGACGACGAGAGGTGGCGGCCAGGTCTGCGCGGTGATCGCCGGCGGCGCCGTCGCGTGTTGGGGCGACGACTCCTACGGCCAGCTGGGAGGCGACGTCCCGAACGGTGAGTCTGCGACGCCGGTCCTGGTCCCTGGCATCCAGGGCGCCACGTCCGTCGCCGCAGGCGACCTGGCCACGTGCTGGGGCGCCAACGACGACGGGCAGCTCGGAACCGGCAACACGACGGACTCGTACACGCCGGCCATCGTGCAGTAGCTTCGCTTCGTCGGATGGTTCGAGTCCATCACGACCCACGAGTAACCCGTCACCTGCGCCGTTCGATGGCCCACTCCACGAACGTGGGCATGACCACGACGGCCGTCGACAGACACGCGATCTCCCCCAGGACGGCGAGTAGACCGAAGAGAAACAGCGCGCGGTTCTGCGCCAAGAGGAGCGACGAGTAGCCGATGATCGTCGTCGCCGAGCAGAGGACGACGGCGCCACCGGTCGTCCGCACGGCGTCCTCCATCGATCGGGCGCCGTCGAGCTCCCACCGGTTGGCCACGTTCACGGCGTAGTCGACGCCGATGCCGAACGTGATCGGGAACGCGATGAAGTTGGCAAAGTTGATCTTGATCCCCGTCCACATCATCAGGCCCGCCAGCCACAGAACCCCCAGCAGCAGCGAGCCGACGACGAGGAGCGTGGACCGCTTGCCGCGAAGCAGCGCCAGGACCATCACGAGCACGCCGAAGAACGCGGCGGCGCTCGAAATGACGCCGTCCCTACGGATCGAGTCGATGATGTCGGCCGACAGCGCCAGCGAGCCAGCGACCCGGCCCGGCCTCGCGGCGCCCGGCACCGTGGCCGCGGCGCGGAGCGCGCCCACGAAGGCGGCGAGCGGGGGCCCGAGCCAGAGGGCGGTGCTTGGCCGCGGGTAGACGAGGACCGTGCGGCCGATCGTCCCGTCCCGTTCGCCCAGGCCGATCGTGAACGTGTCGGGGAGGTCGGCCGGCGCGAGGGGGTGCATCGGCTCCTTGCCGATGAATCGGTCGACCCTCTTTCGCTGCTCGTCGGTGAGCGCGTCACGGATCCGCGGCGTCAGGTCGTCGCGAATGCGCTCGACGACGAGGATCTTCGCGTCCTGTTCCGACGGTACGACGTCGGCCAGCGTACGCACGCTCGCGACGAGCGCGTCGAGCGGCGGCCTCTTCGCCGCGTCCCGGACCCTCACGGCGATGGCTTGAGCTTGCTCGCTCGTGTCGGCGAGGATCACCGTGGGCGTGAGGTAGGTGCCGAGCAAGACGTCCATGCGCCGGCCCCAGTACCCTTCGCCCGACGTAAAGGTGTCCGCGCGGCGGAGCTTGGAGAAGTCCGTCTCGATCTCCGCAGACCCGAACGTTCGGACCTTGTACACCGCCGCCGCCGCGAGAATGGCCGCGACGACCAGGATGTGGACTCGCCATCTTCGCATCCCGCGTACGAAGACGGCCATCGCCTGCCGGCGCGAAGGCGGCGGCGGCGCGGCCAGCCAGTTCGCGAGCGGCGGCATCAGCAAGAACGCAAAGCCCCACGAGAACAGCATGCCGACGCCGCCGATGATCCCGAACTGCCGAAAGCCTCGGAAGTCCGTGAGCGCGAGCGAGAGATACGAGACGCCGGCCGCGAGCGACGCCGAGAGGGTGCCGCCGCGCGCGCCCCAGACGGCCCGGCGGAGGGCCTCCCGGGTCGCGGCCCCGCCGCGCCGCTCCTCGACGTACCGGGCGAGGAGGACGATTCCGAAATTGATCCCGTTACCGACGATGATCGAGCCGAGGAACGCCGTGTTCGAGTTGAGCTCCGTCACCCGGAACGGGGGCAGCGAGCAGACGGCGAACGTGAAGACGCACGCAAGGAGCAGGGGCGGCAGCAGGATGACGACGCTGGTCCACCACTCGTAGTAGAAGGCGATCGCCGCGACGACGAGCACGGCGACCACCACGCTCGACACCGAGAGATCGGTGACGAGAGCGCTCGTCTCCTCGATGCTGATCGCGACGTCGCCCGTGAAGCCGATGCGCATGCCCGGGGCGTACGAGTCGACGTTCAGCGCGGCGATGTCGCGCTTCACGCGCTCGAAGAGGTACTGCGAAGGCCCCCGCCCCGTCTCGAACTCGCCGAGCTCGATGAGCAGAAGGGCGGTCCGGAGCGAGCGGCTGGCGAAGTGGTCGTCTTCGAAGCGGCGCGCCGTGCTGCGGCGGTCGTCGTACTTCTTTTCGATGTCGTCGAAGCTCAGCGGGGGCGAGGGCGAGTCCTCGTCGAGCAGCGCGCCCGTCTCCCGGGCCGCCTCCCAGTCACGGCGGGCCTCGACGCGCCGCTCGATTGTCTCGAGGTCCGGGAGGTCCATGTAAAGGGGGCCGTGGTCCTCGACGAACGTCCGTTCGACGGCGTCTCCCGAGCGTACTGCCCTGACGAGGCCCGGCGGGTAACCCCGAACCTTGGCCGCGAGGTCGTCGAGGAAGCGCTCCGCGGCCGGAACGTTGGGCTCGGTGCCGGTGTCGACGACGACCCCGAGGTGCTGAAGGCCGGGAAAGCGTCGTCTCAGCTCGCCGATCGCAACGACGCTGGGCGCACTGCGGGGCAAGAGCTCTTCGAGCTCGGTCCGCAGGTGGGAGTAAAGGTTGGCGGTGCGCCAGGTCGCGGGAACGGCGAGGACGAGCGCGGCGATCCACAGCCACTTCCCCCACCGGAGCGTCCAGTCGACGAAGGCCTGCGCGCTCGAACTCGGCCGGCCAGGTCCGTTCACGCCAGCACCCCCGTGACGCCCAGACCGGCCATGGCCGCGGCCCCGACCGCACCCGCGGCGACGTCATCCAGGACGATCCCCCATCCGCCGGGCAGCCTCTCGAACCGGCGTATGGGCCATGGTTTCACCATGTCGAGCACCCGAAACAGCAGAAAGCCGATGAGAACGGCCTGCCACGACGCGCGCGCGACGGGGATCATCGTCACGAGGAAGCCGGCGACCTCGTCGACGACGACGATCTGCGGGTCCTCGCGGCCCAACTCGCGCGCCACGACCGACGCGGCCCAGATCCCGACCGCCGTGGCGACGAACGCGGCGAAAGCGACCCACCCTCGACCGTGCGGCGAAATCGCGAGGTAGAGCGGGATCGCTCCGAGAGTCCCCGCCGTCCCGGGTGCCTTTGGCGCGAAGCCACATCCAAACCATGTGGCCGTCGTCCACGCGACGGCGCGGCGCACACGGTGCGGCGCGGCCGTGCTCATGACGGCTCGCGCGCGGCCCCCCGCCGCCCGAGCCAGCCCGCGATGCCGGCCACGACGGAGCCGTACGCGACGCCAGCGACGATGTCCAAGACCCAATGGTGATCCAGGTACGCCGCCGAGAACGTCATGAGCAAAAAAAAGAGAACGCTCGCGACCCGCAGGACCGGGCCGAACGTTGCCCATCCCAGCAGCACGATCAGGAGAGCGTAGGCGCAATGCAAGCTCGGCATGGCGCCGAACACGCTGCTTGCGCGACCGTACATGCTGCCGAAGTAGGGCACTCCGAGCCACGCGTCCACACGGGCAAGGTTTGGCCCTTCGCTGGCGTGCGCGAGCGTGTCCACCAGACACCCGTGCGTGTGGAAGTACCACGGCGGCGCCGCCGGATAGAGGTGATACGTGACGAAGCCGGCCACGTTGAGCGCCAGAAACGACCACGTGAAGCGCAGCATGTTCGGGTAGTCGCGGAAGTACAACCAGACCGCGCATCCGCAGCATGCGTAGAGAAACGTCCCGTACGGTATCGCGCACAGCCGGTCGAGTCCGGGTGTGGCGTGGGCCTGAAACCAGTCGTGAACGGTAGACGGATGGCCGTTCATGGTGATGCCGAAGAACTGGATCTCGAGCGCACGCAGATCGCAGACGTGGACGCGAGCCTCCGTCACTCCGACGTTCGCCACCACCCTCATGGTGTCGTAGAGGAGGGCGACGATGGCGATCGGATAGAGCCCCGCGAGGAGCTTCTTCGACCGTGGTCCGCCCACGAAGAGCGCCAGCATCAGCGCGAGGATCGCGGCGTTCTCCCAGTGGAACCGCCCCCGAGTCGCTGCCCAGATGCCGTGCAGCAGGAACGGCACCGGAAGGAGGATGGAGACGCCGGGCCAGAGTGCCCGAAGACGCGCCCACTGTCCCTCGATCACCTCGCGCCCGTCACCTTCTCGGTACCTTCTCGCGACGGAAGACGAACCTCTGTTGCAGCGGGAAGTTCCACGCCAGGCCCACCATCAGGGAGACAACGGCCCGCGCCAGCACGTACTCGACGTGGGCGGCGTTGTGAAGCAAGTATTCGCCGAGGGCGTTCCAGCCGGCGCTCGCGGCGGACACCGCCGCGTAGCGCGCAGCCTGCGGCAGGATGCCCGACGACCGCGCCTGGAACACCCACCGGCGCCCGAGCACGAAGTTCGTCACGGCACCGCAGAGCGCGCCCATTGCGGCGGCCAGGGCCGGCGGCGCGCGAAGGACCTCGACCGACGCGATCATCACGCCGAAGTCGACCGCGGTCGCGGTCATCGCGCCCACTTGATGGCGGCCCAGCGTCCGCCACAGCGTGGCGGCATCGTGCTGCGCGGTGCCTGTGCTCGCCGAAGGACTCATCGCGCGCGTCAGTCGTAGTACTCGGTGCCCAGATGGGAGATCGTGGGCTCGCCCACCATCCAGCGCAGGGTGTTCTTGAGCTTCATCAGCTGGATGAAGAGGTCGTGCTCGGGATAGAGCCCCGGCGCCGTCATCGGGCTCTTGAAGTAGAAGCTGAGCCACTCCTGCGTGCCTCGCAGGTCCGCCCGCTGCGCGAGGTCGAGAAAGATCGCCAGATCGAGCACGACGGGCGCCGCGAGGATCGAGTCGCGGCAGAGGAAGTTCACCTTCATCTGCATCGGGTAACCGAGCCAGCCGAAGAGATCGATGTTGTCCCAGCCTTCTTTCGAGTCGCCGCGGGGCTGGTAGTAGTCGATGCGGACTTTGTGGACCAACTCGCCGTAGAGCTGCGGATACAGCTCCGGCTGGAGGATGTGGTCGAGCACCCCGAGCTTCGACACCTCTTTCGTGCGGAAGCTGTCCGGGTCGTCGAGCACCTCGCCGTCGCGGTTGCCCAGGATGTTCGTGCTGTACCAGCCGGCAAGGCCCAGCATGCGGGCCTTGAAACCGGGCGCGAGGATCGTCTTCATCAACGTTTGGCCGGTCTTGAAGTCCTTGCCGGCGAGCGGGACGTTGTATTCGCGCGCCATGTCCCAGGCCGCAGGGAAATCCACGCACAGGTTTGGCGCGCCGTTCGCAAAAGGGACCCGCTCCTTCATGCACGCCCACGCGTAAATCTGGGCGTTCGAGATCCCCGGGTCGTCGCGGCGCAGGCCGTCTTCGAACGCGTCGACCGAGGCGTGGACGGGACCCGTGGTGATGAACGCCTCCGTCGATCCGCACCAGACCGCAACGAGCCGATCGCACGCCCGGTCGCGCTTGAACGTGCGGATGTCGTCGCGCACTTGCTCGACCATCTCCGCTTTCGTCCCCGCCGTCTTGATGTGGGTGCCGTGAAGGCGCTTGACGTAGCCGGGATAGAAGACACCCTTCATCGGCCGAATCTGCTCGAGCTCTCCCTTGACCGCCTCGAGGTGGTCGCGCTCGAGGACGCGGGCGTGCTGCGCCGCTTCGAAGGCGTTGTCTGGGAAGATGTCCCATCCGCCGAACTCGAGCTGATCGAGGCCGGCGAGGGGCACGAACTCGGAGATCTTCGGCACACGCTTGTCGGTGCGCTTGCCCAGGCGAATGGTGCCCATCTGCGACAGCGATCCGACCGGCAGGCCCTTGCCCGCGCGGGCGAGCAGGACGCCTGCCATGGTCGTGGTGGCGACGGCCCCCATGCCGGGCAGCAGGATGCCTAGCTTTCCTGCGGGGGATCGGATCGACGTTGGCTTCTTCATCGGGCTTTCTGAGCTTGATTGGATTCCACCGGTTCGGTGCACGTTGCGGGCCAGACTGGGAGACGGGACGTGGCGCTCATGACCGCGCCGCGCATCATGAACTCTTCGCGGTAACTCCGGCGCGGCTAGGGTTCGAGCCCCTTGCGGATGGGTCGTCGCTCGTCCGGCCCCCACTCATTCCATGAACCGTCGTACACAGCGACATCGGCTCTTCCCAGCATCTGGAGCGCATGGCAGGGGACTGTGCACGAGATCCCCCCGTTGCAGTAGACGATCACACGCGGGGGCAGATGCGCGACGTCGACACCGGCACGCTCGAACGCGTGCGCAAGGTCGTGCGTCGGCAAAAATCGACCAGTCGCCCTGTCGATGAGCGCGGCGTAGTGCACGTTGCGGGCGCCCGGGATGTGGCCCCCGCGGCCGGCGGCGCTCACGAGTCCCTCGTACTGCTCGCGGGCGCGTGCATCGACCACGAGCACGTCGGGACGACCCAGGGCGCCGGCAACGTCGTCGGCGGTGGCGCGCAGCTCCGGCCGTATCCGCGGTGTGAACGTGATCGGACGACCGCTCGGGCGGGGCGGAGGCAGGTCCCGCGTCGTCGGTCGGCCCTCGGCCAGCCACCGCGACCAGCCGCCGTCGAGGATGCGGACCTCGTCGTGTCCGTAGTACCGAAGCGCCCAGGCGAGCCGGCCGGCGAAGATGTGATCGTAGTCGTCGTAGGCCACGACCAGCGTGTCATCCCCGATCCCGAGCTCGCTCATCTTGGTGGCGAAGGCCTCGGGCAGCGCCACCTGCGAGGGAATTGGATCCGCCTCGTCGACGATGTCGTGCGTCCAGTCCACGAACACGGCGCCGGGCACGTGACCCTCGTCGTATTCGGCGCGCTTCGCCAGGTAGCGCGGCTTGCTGCCCGGCGGAAGCACTTTGCCGCGGATGTCGACGATGCAGATCCCTGCGTCGTCGAGGTGCGCGGCGAGCCAGTCGGTGGAGACGCTCACCCGCCCGTCGGCTCCGAGCGCGTTCACGTCGCGTGCTTCTCGATCACGGCGGCGAGCCTTGGGACGGCGGCTTCCACGTTCTTCTTCGCCGTTCCGCGGAGCTTTTCGTACGTGCCCTTGACCATGCCGCTCTTCGAGTGGCCGGCCTTGGCGTCCGTGATGCTGAGGAGCGCGTCGGCGACCCGCGGCGCGTTCGCCATGAAGTGCTCTTTTACGCTGCGGTTGCTCGACTTCGCCTCCTGGTAGAGGGGGTCGAGGGCGACGGCGAACTCGGGAATCAAGTCGGACACGACTTGCCGTACAAACCCGGGTTTGATTCCCTGCACCGTCTTGTAGCCCGCCTTGATCACCAGGCCGGTCAAGCCGCCCTTGTCGGCGACCTCGGAGTCGATAAGGGCAACGCAGTCGTCAGTGACGGCGCTTTTTTTCGACTCCGCGGCCAGGGATTCGAGGAGATTCGGCATCGTGCGCCCAACCCTTTCGCTACAACTCCGCGGCTTAGCACAGCTTTGGGCCGGAGCGCTTCGGGTCGGTTGACACCCTGCGTCATCCGGGTCACAGGTCGCCAGGGTGGAGGCGATGGGGTCGAGAGGCGTCGCGAAAGGCAGAATGGCGACGAGCCAAGGGCATTCGGGCGTCACCGCGAGCTCCGTCGACGGCCCCGGCTCCAAGCGCGGACGCATCGTCATCGTGCGCGGCTTGCGGACCCCGTTCGCACGAACCGCCACCGCGTACCGCGATCTGACGGCCCTCGACCTGGGCATCCTTCTCGTGCGTGAGCTCCTGGCTCGCGCGGAGCTCGACCCGACCGAGGTCGATCTCGTCGTCTTCGGGCAAGCGGGGCCCGGCGCGCACGTGCCAAACATCGCACGCGACATCGTGCTTGGCGCGAGCATGCCAAGAAACATCCAGGCCTTCAGCGTGAGCCGCGCCTGCGCGACGAGCCTGCAGGCGATGACGAGCGCTGCCGAAGCGATGCTGGCCGGTCAGGCCTCCGTCGCCGTGGTGGGCGGCACCGACAGCGCCTCCGACGCGCCGATCGTAGTCAGCAAGGCCCTCGCCCGGGCTGTCGCCGACGCGCGCGGCGCGCGAACGATCCGCGAGCGCCTGCGCGCCTTTGCCAAGCTCTCGCCGGGCGACCTCCTCCCGGTCACTCCCGCATCGAGCGAACCCGCGACGGGGCTCCGGATGGGCGACGCGGCCGAGCACATGGCCAAAGAGGCGCGGATCTCCCGCGAGCAGCAGGATGCCTTTGCGCACCGAAGCCACGCGCGGGCGGCGAGCGCGTGGAACGCCGGCATCTTCGTCGACGAAGTGATGCACGTGGTCCCGCCGCCATCGTTCGACAAGCCCGTCACGGAAGACAACGTGACGCGCCGCGATTCCACACTCGAGGCGTACGCAAGGCTGCCCCCCGCGTTCGACGCGCGCCACGGGACGGTGACCGCGGGGAACTCGACGGTCGCGACCGACGGCGCCGGTGCCCTGCTCCTGATGACCGAGGCACGGGCCAAAGAGCTCGGGTACGCCCCGCTCGGGTACCTGCGATCCTGGGCCTACTCGGGCACCGACCCGAACCGCTGGCCCCTCATGGGTCCTGCCTTCGCCGCGCCGGTGGCGCTCGACGCGATCGGCGCGAAGCTCAACGACGTTGCGCTCATCGAGATGCACGAGGCCTTCGCCGCGCAGGTGCTCTGCAACGTCAAGATGTTCGGATCGCGCGCGTTCGCACGACAGGAGCTCGGGCGCGACGAGGCGATCGGCGAGGTGGACATGGATCGCTTCAACGTCCACGGCGGATCGATCGGCATCGGCCACCCCTCGGCGGCCACCGGCGCCCGCATCGTGACCACCTTGCTGCACGAGCTTCGACGCCGCGGCGGCGGTCTTGGACTCGTCACGGGGCCCGCGGCGGGTGGGCTGGGCGCCGCGGCCGTGTTGGAGGCGGTGGCTTGAGCGTCGCGCCGACGCTCGCGGTCGAGCGCCCCGACGACCGGGCTGTCTCGCTCGAGGTTCGGCGCGATGGCGTGGCCCTGGTGACGGTCGACGAGCCGCGCGATCCTCAGAGCCTCCTGCACCCGGCCTTTCGCTCGCAGCTCGGAACCGCCATCAGCCGGATCGATGCCGACGCTGCGATCGCCGGCGCCGTCCTCGTCGCCGGTCGCGCCGACGGCTTCGCAGCCGGCGTGAACCTGCGGCTGTTGAAGGCGATCCAGTTCGCGACGGACGCCGAGGAAATGGCCTGGGAATTGGGGCAGGTGCTACGCCGGCTGGCGGCGCTCCGGAAGCCCGTCGTTGCCGCCGTCCGCGGGGCGGTCGTCGGCGGGCGATTCGAGATTGCACTCGCGTGCCACGCCATCGTCGCGGGCGACGACTCGACCTTCTCCCTGCCGGCGGTCCGCGCGGGCCTCGTTCCAGGAGCCAACGGCTTGCTGCGGGTCGCGTCCCGCGCCGGCCTCCGCGTCGCGCTCGACCTCGGCGTCGAGGGCGCGCGCCTCAACGCCGTGGAGGCCATGGCGGCCGGGCTCGTGGACGACGTCTGCGCCGGCCCCATCCTCGTCGACGCCGCAGCCCGTCGGGCCAAGGCCCTCGTGGGTCGCATACCGCGTGGCCCCACCGCACGGAGCGGGTTCTTCGCGCGCGCGGTCGAGGGCAATCTCATCGCGCGCCGCGTCCTCTTCCGCAACGCGTACGAACGAGCCCGGGCAGACATCGGCACCGTGCCCGCGGCGGCAGAGCAGGCGATCCATGTTCTCGAGACGTACGCGTCCAAGGGGTTCGACGCGGCGGGGCGGGTCGAAGCGAAGGCCTTCGGCGAGCTCGTGGTCAGCGAGGCCGCGCATCGGCTCGCGGAGCTGGCGTTTGCGGCCCGCGCCGTCGAGCGCGATTCTGGGGTGGACGACGGCGTAGCACCTCGCGCCGTCCGCCATGTGGCGGTGGTCGGCGGCGGCGCGATCGGGGCGGCGATCGCCTTCTGGACCGTCGGCGCCGGGCCCTCCGTACGTCTCAAGGAAAAGGACGACAAGCTGGCGGGGCTTGCGATGCGGAACGTCAGGGCGCTTCTCGACGCCCGCGTCGCCGCCAAAGAGACGACGACGTTGGTAGCCGACCAGGCGTTCGCGCGCCTGACGAGCACCACGGACTTCTCGGGCGTGCGCCACGCCGATGTCGTCGTAGAGGCCGTCCCGGAGGACATCGCCCTCAAGCGAGCCATCCTTCACGACGTGGAGGCCCTGGTCGCGCCGACGTGCGTTGTCGCATCGACGACGGCCTCCATCCCGATCGCGAGGATCTCGGAGGCGGCATCGCGGCCCGATCGGGTCGTCGGGATGCATTACGTGCGGCTTCGGTCGCAATCGAAAGCCCTCCTCGTCGAAGTGGTCCGCCCCGATCGGGCGTCGTCGTGGGCGGTCGCGACGGCGGTCGCGCTGGCCAAACGGCAGGGCAAAGCGACGATCGTGGTGAAGGACGGGCCGGGCTTCTACACGATGCGGGTCTTCACCCGGTTCGTGTCCGAGGCGTTGCACGTCGTCGGCGAGGGGGTCGCGACGGACGTCGTCGATTCGGCGCTGAAGGGGTGGGGTTTCGCCGACGGGCCGCTGCAGGCGCTCGACGAGCTGGGCGTCGACTTCGTCGCGCGCATCGCCCACGGGCTTCACGGCGCCCAAGGATCCCGCATGACGCCGCCGGGGTCGTTCGCAAGGCTGCTCGCGGCCGAACGGCTCGGCAAGTCGAACGGCCGCGGCTTCTATCGCTACGGCCGCGAGGACGGCACGTCCCCGGCTGCGCCGGGGCGCGGTCGAACATGGACCGACAAGCCGGGCGCCGTCGATCCGCGTGCGTACGAGGTGCTTCGGGTCACGCCGGGCACGCGCCTGCCTCTCGAAGAGGTCCAGATGCGCTGCGCGCTGTCCTTCGTGAACGAGGCGGTGCGCTGCCTCGGAGACGGCGTTCTGCGATCACCGCGCGATGGCGACGTGGCAGCCGTCTTCGGGCTCGGGTTTCCAGCGTTTCGGGGCGGCCCCTTCCGCTACGTCGACACCCTGGGGGCACCCGACGTCTTGCGGCGCGTGCAGAGCTATGCGGACCGGTTCGGTGAACGCTGGGAACCCGCCCCGCGCCTCGTCCACCTCGCCAAGAAGGGCGACAGGTTCTTTTAGGCGCAGCGCGCCGCGCCGCGCGAAGCCGCTTCCATCGGAAAGACATTGCCGGCTTCAGCCCGGGGGGCCCGGGGGCCAGAAACTCATGCTCGGCGCGAAGCGCCTGCTACCGTTTGTGAGACATGATCCGGCGCGGCGTGTGGATCGTTGGTAGCGCCGTCGCGGTCGGCGGGATCGTCTTTCTTGGCCACTGTCCGTGGCTTGGCCGATCGGAGCTCGTCGCGCCGCCGCAGGTCAAGGCCCCGGCGCCGATGACCGTGCCGTCCGCCTCCTCGGCCGCCGACGACAAGGCCCCGGGGGTCGACGACGCCAAGGCCCACGCCTTTCGCCTTCCGGCCGGTGACGCTCCCGCACTGACGTGCGAGGCGGCGAGGGCCATCGTGACGCAGGCCCGCACGCAGCTCGGATATCCGCCAGACCCGGTCGACGCGCGGTCCTTCGCAGACGCCGCGGCCGACTGGCTCGACCCGTTCGGCCTCTGGAGCGTGGCGCCCGACGCCCCCGTCGCCCCGGCCTTCGACCACTTGGCTCGCGACCTCGTCGCGGATCTCGAAGGGCGCCACCGCAATTGCGAAGCGGCGGGCGCGCTGGGCGCGACGATCGTCCCGTGGATCGCCGAGCTCCGCGCGATCTACGACGACGCGACGGCCCCTTCCGCTTCGAGCGAAGACGCGACCGCCGCGGCGTCTACCCCGGCGTTCGAAGGCGCCACGGTGACCCGGCCCGCGCGGGAGCTCGCAGCCGAGCTCGGGCGCCGTGTCGGGACGATCGCACGGGACCTTGGGCCGGCCGGGCGGCGGTACGTCGACGCGGCGCGCGCGCGGTACTTCCCCGACCTCGACGCGAGCGGATGGCAGCGCGTGGTCCTCGCCGCCGCGGTGCGCGCCTACGTTCCATCCATCGATCCGCACGGGGCTTGGGCGCCCCTCGACGAAGAGTCGAGCGTGTACGAGGTCGACCTCGAGGCACACCCGCCAACGAGGCTCTGGGACAAGGCCGAACGCACGGCGATCGGGCTGAAGATCGAGTCGGGGGCCGCGGCGCCGCTCGCCGATGGCGACGTGCTCCTCTCGCTCGGCGGCGTCGCCGCGGCGGGGTTGAGTTTCGAACAGGCCGAACAGCTCGGGTTCGCCGCCTCGGAGTCGCGGCCGCCCGCGACAGCCGTCGTGATGCGGGCGGGGCAAAGGCTCCCGGTCACGGCGTTGCTCGACGACGCCGCCAACGACGCGAAGGGCGCGGCCGCGGCGGCCGACGAGGACGACCTCCCTGTGGAGCGTGTCGCGTACGGCGAGGGCGACGCGGTGCTCGTGGCGATCCACGACGTCCGCGACGACCTCGGCGACGAGTTGACGCGCGTGCTCCTGCGCGAGCGGGAGCGCGACGGGCGGCCCATCGTGGGCGTCGTGCTCGACGTGCGCGGCAACGGCGGCGGATCGACCGACGGCGCCATCGATGCGCTTGGCCTGTTCATCCCGGGTGCATCGCTGTTCCCGATGAGGCGGCGCGACGGCTCGCTCGAGACGGATCGGGCTCCGGAACCGCCGGGCGTCGACCGGTGGACGGGCCCGGTCGCGGCCCTCGTCGACGGCGATACGGCCAGCGCGGCGGAGATGATCGCGGGCGCCATCGCTGCGTATCGCCGGGGCCCGGTCGTCGGGACGACCACGTTCGGCAAGGGATGCGCGCAGGAGTATCTCGACGACGACGCGCAAGCCGGGGTCGTCCGCCTTACGACGCTGCTCTACGCCCTCCCCGATGGCACGCCGGTCCAGCGCGTCGGGCTCGCGCCCACGATTCGCTTCCCGTTCGGGGCGCTCGATCCGCAAGATCGCGAGGCCGCACTGCTGCATGCACCCCCCACGTGGCGAGGCCCCGACGTACGTGACCGCGCGGTGCTCGCGCGTGCCGAAGACGGAACGTGGTCCTCGGCGTGGCCTCTCCACGGCGGCAACGTCGGCCCGTGCAAAGAAGCCGACGTGTGCCGGGCCCTGCGCCTGCTCGCGACCAACGGCACGACCGCCCGCCGCGCGCACGCCAAGCCGCGCTAGAGCGCGCTCTAGGCCTCGGGCGCGTCTTCGAGCGGGAAGGTGGGCGTGCGCGGTTTGCGCAGCAGCGGGAGATCCAGCGGCGAAGCAATCTTGCCGCCGGGGATGCGACGGCCGAGAAGCGCGCGGACTGGCCTGTTGGGAAACTCGGCGTCCCCGAACACCGATTCGACGACCTCGGCGATCTTCACGCCGCCGGAGCCGCGCACGTCCACCTCGACCTCGACCGGCAGCAAATTGCCCACGACGCCCGCGGCGGCCAGGACCTCGGCGCCCTCTTCGTCTGCGATGGACATGACCTTCAGGAAATCGCGGACGTCGACGCGCTTTCCGATGCCGTCGATCCGGCGCACGACAGGAAGCTCGGCGGCGCCAAGGGCGCTCGCGATACGCTCCTCGATCCACGTCTGCCCGCCGCGCTCCTCGATCGCCCCGCGCGGGATGCCGACGACGTAGCGCGCGACGTCGATGACGCGCGAGACGGCGGCGTCCTCTGCGCGGAGCCGCGCACCGGCGACGAAGCGCAGGCCCGACTGCGCTCCGGCGGACAGCGCCTCGAGAATCGCTCCCGGATCCACGTCGACGAGGAGCTTCATGTCGACGACCTCGCCGACGCTCGCCACGCCGAGAGAGAGCGCCGGGCCGAACATCATGTCCGGCTTCGGGTGAAATCCTTGGGAGTAGTAGAGCGGCAGCTCCAGCCGCCGGAAGGCGCGTGGGATCGCGCGAATCAGGTCGAGGTGCGACAGAAAGGCCGCCGGACCGAGCTTCTCGTAGACGAAGCGGTAGCGTCGCGCCTCGCCTTGAGCGACACGCGGCGGGGGCGCGTTCGCGCGCACTTCACGCGGCGGCGCGACCGCGCGCGGTTGCTCGGCCCCGAGCGTCCGCAGGAACACGAGACGCTGCTCGCGCATCGCGGATAGGTCGCACGCGACGCCGCAGTCGTAGCAGACGAGTTTGCGCGCGTCGGCCTGGGCATCCTGCAGGTTCGTCGCATGGACGAACGCGCCCGCGACCTTGCCGCAGGGGAGCGAGAGGCGATTCTTGACGGCCTTGCGGTACTCGCGAAGGAGAAACCCCTCTTCGAGGCCGACGTCGATGTGGTCCCAGGGCAGCCGCGCGCTGACGGGGATGGTGCCGAGGTACTTCGCCGGCTCCACCCCCTCGTCGCGGAAGGCATGCTCCCAGATGGCCATGTTCTTCTGGTCTTCCCACGAGTCGAACCGCGCCCCCATGTTGTAGGCGCGCTCGAGCACGGGGCCGAGGGAGCGATCCCCCCGGGCGAATACCCCCTCGAGCCACGAGGTGTCGCAGTCGTGCACCTTCAGGTCCACGCCGGCGGCGCGTGCTTCTTGCTCGAGCCACCCCTGCTTTTGTCGCACGCTGTCCGGGGTGTCCATGGCGCACCACTGGAACGGCGTGTGCGGCTTGGGCACGTGCGTCGACACGCTGACCGTCACCTTCGGGGCGGCGTTCGAGCCCATCTCCTTCTTGAGGCGCTTGCCGATGGCGCGGGCGCGCCCCCCGACCCGAGGGATCTCGCGCACGTCCGTCTCATCCTCGGTGGGTAGCCCGATCATGAAGTAGAGCTTCATCGACTTCCAACCGCGCGAGAAGACGCGCTCGGCCGTCTGCAGGAGCTGCTCCTCGGTGACGTTCTTGTTGATGACGTCGCGCATGCGCTGCGTGCCCGCCTCGGGGGCGAAGGTGATCCCCGTGGCGCGCACGCGCGCGACGTCATCGAGCACGTTCTCGTCGAGCCCGTACGCGCGGAGGCTCGAGACGCCCAGCGAAACCTTGGCCGGAAGCGCGTCGACCACCTTCTTGACCAGCGGCGCGATGCAGGAGTAGTCGGCCGTCGAGAGCGACGTCAGGCTCGCCTCGTCGTACCCGCTCTTTTTCACGGCACTGACGACAGCGTCGACGATCTGCTGCGGATCGCGCTCGCGCACCGGGCGATAGATCATCCCCGCCTGGCAGAAACGGCACCCCTCCGTGCAGCCGCGCGCGATCTCGATCGACATGCGGTCGAAGATGGCCTCCGGTCCCCCGATCGGTCCGTCGTCCGGGAAGGGGAAGCGGTTCAAGTCGTCGACGAGCGTCCGCATCACGGGCATCGGCAGGGCGCTGCCGTCGAGCGGCGCCGGGCGATCCACGACCGTAAAGCCGGTGTCGGCGTCGACGTGGGTCGCGTAGAGAGAGGGCACGTACACGCCGGCGAGCCTGGCGAGCGCCTGGAGCCGTTCGAGGCGCGAGAGGCCCGCCTTCTTGCCCTTCGTCCAGACGAGCGCCACCTCGCGGGTGCGCTCTTCGCCGTCGCCGATCACGATGGCGTCGAGAAACGGAGCCAGCGGCTCGGGATGCGTCGCGGTCGGGCCCCCGGCGAGGACGAGCGGGTCGTCCTCGCCGCGAGCGTCGGCGCGCAAGGGGACCCCCCCGAGGTCGAGCATGAGCAGGATGTTCGTGTACGTCAGCTCGAACTGCAGCGAGAAGCCGACGACGTCGAAATCGCGCAGGGGCCGCGCGCTCTCGCACGAGACGAGCGGGACGCCTCGCGCGCGGAGCTGAGCCTCCATGTCCACCCAGGGCGCGTAGGCGCGCTCGGCCAGCGTGTCGGCGTCGTCGTTCAGGATCTTGTAGAGGATCTTGAAGCCGAGGTGGCTCATCCCGATGTCGTAGACGTCGGGGAAGGCGAGGCAGACTCGCGCCTCGACCGACGACCAGTCCTTCACCCGCGCGCCGAACTCGCCCCCGAGGTAGCGCGCAGGCTTCTGCACGAGGTGAACGAACGACGCGTACGGGTGCTCCGTTGTGGTGGGCATCGGGGCCTAGCGTTCCACGACCATCGCGATGCCCTGGCCCACGCCGATGCAGAGCGCCGCCATTCCGCGCTTCGCGCCGCGCGCCTTCATCGCCCAGAGGAGGGTGCCGAGGATGCGCGCCCCGCTCGACCCGATGGGGTGCCCGAGCGCGATCGCGCCGCCCTGGACGTTCACCTTCGAGGGGTCGAGATCGAGGCCGCGCACGCACGCGATCGCCTGCGCCGCGAAGGCCTCGTTCAGCTCGACGATATCGAGATCCGCCGCCTTCCAGCCGGCGCGTGCGAGGGCCTTCGTCCCGGCGGGGATGGGCCCCTCGCCCATCACGTTCGGGTGCACAGCCGCGGCCGCGTGCGCCACTACCCGCGCCAGCGGCTCGAGCCCGCGTGCCCGCACGACGTCCTCGCTCACGACGAGCACGCCGGACGCACCGTCGTTGATCGGTGAGCTATTGCCCGCCGTCACCGTGCCGCCTTTGCGGAACGCGGGCGCGAGCTTGGCGAGGCCCTCGAGGGTCGTGTCCGCGCGCGGCGACTCGTCCCGCGCGAATACGACAGGCTCGGCGCCGCGCCCCTTGGGCGGCACCGTGAAGGGGACGATCTCGCGATCGAACCCGCCGGCCGCCACGGCCGCCGCCGCCTTCTTCTGCGAGGCGAGCGCGAACGCGTCCTGCTCCTCGCGCGTGATCTTCCACTTCGCGGCCACTTCCTCGGCCGTCTCGCCCATGGAGAGCAACGGGAAGCGCTCGGCCATCTTCGGGTTCTCGAAGCGCCAGCCGATCGTCGTGTCGAAGATCTTCGGCGGAGTCCGGGAGAAGGCCTCGTCCGTCTTGCCGAAGACGAACGGCGCCCGCGTCATGCTCTCGACGCCGCCCGCCGCCACGACCTCCGCCTCGCCCGTCGCGACCCGGCGGACGGCATCGCACACGGCCTCGAGCCCCGAGCCGCACAGCCGGTTGACGGTGACCGCGGGGACCTCGTAGGGCAGCCCCGCGATGAGGCTCGCCATGCGCGCCACGTTCCGGTTGTCCTCGCCGGCCTGGTTGGTGGCCCCGAAGACCACGTGGTCCAGCTGCTCGAACAGCGCGCCGTTGCGCTTTCCGAGGGTCGAGAGAACGTGAGCCGCCAGATCGTCCCCCCGGATGGACGCGAGCGCGCCCTTGAAGCGGCCGATGGGAGTGCGGACGGCGTCGACGATGAACGCGCTGCGGAGCGACGACATGTGGCCCAGCATAGCCCGGCCGCGCAACTAGGCCGTCTTGGCCCCCTGAAGGCTTGCGAGCGAGGCGCCGCAGGGGCAGGACTCGGGCACGTGCGCCTTGTGGTAGACGCGTTCGCACCGCGGACAGATCCGCGCGTCCGGCTCGTACGCGATCACCTTCCCGCTCGCGGCGCAGTGCTTGCCGACGACCTGCGGCGGTTCGAGCGCGAGCCCTTGTCCGGCGTCGTTGCGGGCGATTGGCAGCGTCACGTCTTCGGGGACATCGACGACGGCCGGGATCCGCTCGCGCGCCTCCTTCACGATCCACGCGGCTGCCTGAGGCTGCGTCGCGACCCGCGCGACGAGGGTGACCGACGTACCCAGGTCGTCCTTGCCGATCACGCGGATGGCCTCCTCGCGCCACTCGATGCGCTCGACCGCGTACCACGGCAAGCGCCGCAAGCCGCCCTTCTCGAGCACGACGCCGCCGTCGCCGACGCGCAGCGCAGGATCGCCGCTCGTGCCGATCCAGATCGCGGCGCCGAGGAGCAGCGTGCCCGCAACGAGGACGTAACGCGCGAAGGCGAGCGGCTCCGGCGCGCTCTCGGGCGAATCTGCGAACATCGAGCCGAACTGCGCCCACGCCCCGGCCCCCATCGCGATCGCCCCGATCCCGCCGAGCAAGTAGACGACCAACGGGCTCGTTGTCGGACGCGGCTCGAAGCGGCGTTCGCGCCGCTCGCGCGGCTTGTCCTTCCGGGCGCCTTTGGTCTTCTTGGCCATGTCGGAGGCCGACCTTAGCTCTCCTGCCTCCGCTGTCACCTCCCTTCAGGAGGCAGCCGCGCGAGTTCGTCGTAGAGGTACGCCGCGCTCTTGATCCCCAGGTGGTAGTTCTCGAGGTCGAGCCACTCGTTGGGTGCGTGCGCGTTCTCGTCGGGCTGGCCGAAGCCCATCAGCAGGCAAGGCTTGCCGGTCGCATCGGCGATCGTCCGCACGAAGGGAATGCTTCCCCCCTCGCGCATGAAGACCGTCTCCCGCCCGAAGGCCTTGCTGAAGGCGCGCTTGGCGACGTCGTACACGGGGTGGTCCGTCGGGGCGAGGTAGGGCCGCCCGCCGTGGAGCGTCTCGACCCGGACGCGGACACCCGGCGGAGCGATGCGCTGCAGGTGGTCGCCCAGCTTGCGCGCGATGTCCTCGGGCTCCTGGTCCGGAACGAGCCGGCAGCTCACCTTGGCGCTCGCCCGAGCGGGCAGGATCGTCTTGGCGCCCTCGCCCTGAAAGCCCCCCTGGATCCCGCAGCAGTCGAGCGTCGGACGGGCCCAGATGCGCTCGAGCGTCGAGTACCCCGCCTCGCCCCAGGCGGCGGGCGCTCCCGTCGAGCGCAGCCACTCGTCCTCGTGAAACGGCAGGCTCGCGATCTGGCGGCGCTCGTCGTCTCGGAGAGGAAGAACGGCGTCGTAGAAGTCGGGCACCGTGATGTGCCCCGCCTCGTCGTGGAGCGACGCGATCATCTTGGCGAGCGCGTTCACGGGGTTCATCAGGCCGCCGCCGAATGAACCGGAGTGCAAGTCCGTGGATGGCCCGTCGACGAAGACCTCCACGTACGCGAGGCCGCGCAGCCCGACGCAGAGCGACGGGATCCCGCGCCCGAACATGGCCGTGTCGCTCACGCACACGAAGTCTGCGGCCAGATCCGCCGCGTGCTCTCGCAGGAGCGTCTCGAGGTTCACGCTCCCGATCTCTTCTTCGCCCTCGACGATGAGCTTGATGTTGACGGGCACGCGGCCCACCGTGCGGACGAAGCTCTCGATCGCCTTCGCGTGGATGTGGACCTGCCCCTTGTCGTCCACCACGCCTCGGCCCCAGAGGCGGCCCTCGCGCACGGCCGGCTCGAACGGCGGCGTGATCCACTCGGGCAGCGGATCGACGGGCTGCACGTCGTGGTGGCCGTACACGAGCAACGTCGGCTTGCCGGGCGCCTGCATCCACTCGGCGAAGACCGCAGGGTGCCCCGCCGTCGGCCAGATTTCGACGCGCCCTGCGCTGAGGGCGCGAAGCTCCACGGCGAGGTGCTCCGCGCTTCGCCGCACGTCCACGGCGTGCGCGGCGTCACTCGAGATCGAGGGCACGCGCACCCAGGCGGTGAGCTCTTCGACGAAGCGCCCGCGGTTCGCGTCGATGAAGGCGATGACCGAGTCCATGGCGGCCCCGCCAGTCTACTTCGCGAGCAGCGCCAGGGCCTCTCGCAAGAGCCCTTCGAGCGGCACCGCGGGAGACTGCGCCCGTTCGCCCATCGCGGCGATGGCTCGGTCCGCCTCGGTCGGTCGGAAGCCCATGCCCGTCAAAGCGCTGCGCAGCCGGTCCTCGCCGAGCGGGGCGCTCTTCAGAGGCGCACCGCCGGGCGTCGCGGCGGCGCTCGCGGCCGGTCCCGTGGGCAGCTTGTCGCGAAGCTCGAGCAGCAGACGCTCGGCGATCTTCTTTCCAATGCCCGAGACCGCCGTCAGCGCGGCCAGATCACGGCTCGCGATGACCCGCGCCAGGTGCGCGCACGGCAGCGCGCCCAGCACGGCGATGGCGATCTTCGGCCCCACGTTGGACACGGCGATGAGGGCACGGAACGCCGCGCGCTCGCTCTCGTCGGCGAACCCGAAGAGCGAGAGCGCGTCCTCGCGCACGTGCGTGTGCACCCAGAGGGTGACGCGGCCGCTCTCGTCGGCGCGCACCCGACCGAGCGTCCCGAGGGGCGCTGAGAGCTCGTAGCCCACGCCCCCGACATCGAGCACGATGCTCCCGTCGGCCTCGTGCGCCGCTACCTTTCCGGTGAGCAGCCCGATCACGCTCGCACGGTAACAGGGTTACCGCGAATCCCGAAGCGCTCGGGTCCGGGGCCCTAGTTGTCCATCGCGCCTTGCGCGATCCAGTTCCAGATAAGAGTGCGGTTCGTGGCGCTAAGGGGCTGGCCCACCTCGTACGGCATCTGCAGGCCGCAGGGCGTGGTGATGGCGTTCGGGAACGCCGTGGTGACCGGAGCGCACTCGCTCGTGATCGAGCACATGTCGCCGTCGATCTTGTTCATCAAGAAGCTCTCCGACGGGTTGCCCTTGTTGACGATGTCGACCGTCGGCGCCTCGAGGGACTTCACGCCGACGATCCCCTGGAGGATGCTCGTGTAGACGGCGGGGCCGTCCGTGCCGGCGTCCGAGTCGATCGGGTACGAGAGAAACAGGTTCTGCGAGGATCCCATCGGCGCGCCGTGGCATCCGTTGCCGCCTGTGCCGCAACTGATCTGAAAGATCGGAATGATCGTCGTCGAGAAGGACACGGTCTCCGACGCGGGGGTCGTCGGCCCCGAACAGGCCGTGCAGCCGCCGTCGACGCAGTCGACTTCGTCGGCCTGCGAGCCAGACCCTGTCCCCCCGCCGCCGCTGGAGGACTTCGAGGAACAGCCGGCCCCAATGACCGATGCGACGAGAGCGAAGGATCCGAAGGCGCCGAACGCAACAAGTGAGCGAAGCATCGAGGGGGACCGTCCTTTCAGGTTGCGAAACCTAGCAGAGCCTCCGTAGCAGAGGCTCGTTTCCTACATGTCTCGAACGAGGCTCCGGCACCCGAGCCCGACGAGCAAACTTGTGTGACCGCTGGGCGCGGCATGGGCATTCGGTCATGTGGCCGGTTGCGATCGCCGGAGCGCCCCGGCGGCCAGCAACGCGAGGACCGGAGTTACCACCACGTGGTAGCGATCTTCTCCGAAGAAGACGGCGTGCGCGACGGCGGTCGTCGCCAAGAGGGAGACGGCGAGGAGCAGCGCGGGCGTCACCGCCGGACGGCCGGATAGGGGCAGCCAGGGGACCACCGCCGCGAAGATCGCCAGGGGCCAGAGGGAAGGCGAGGCGCTCGTGAACGCCAGCACACCCAAGAACCCTGCAGCGGCGAGGAGCGCTCCCTGCATCGCCGCGCCCCGGCGATCGCGAGGCGACGGAAAGGCGACCGAGCCGAGCGCCGCCGCCGCGAGAAGCAGCCGATGGGCCAGCGTGGTCACGCCGCGCGCGTTCTCCCTCGTGGTATCCGGCCACGCCTCGGGACGCGCCTCGTGGAGGTACTCCACGGCAAAGGACTCGTGGTCGAACGTGTAGCCGAGCTTGGCCGGCACGAGCGAGAGCCAGCGCCATGGGCGCGCGGCGATCTGCTCGACGCCGTAGCGCAGCCAGCAGCGGTCCTGCTGCACCTGGCCCGTGACGTCGCGGCAGCCATCGCTCGAACGCAGCGTCTCGAAGCGCCCCGTCGCCCGCGGGAACGCCCCGATGGCGAGGTTCCAGCCCGCGTTCGTGCTGACGAGCGCGCAGCCATCCATGACGCGGCAGTTGCGCGCCGTCCACGGGAGCACGGGCACGAGCGCGATGGCGCATGCCGCCGCCGCGGCGATGGCGCGCGGCCTCCATCCGCGGTGATCCAAGCCGAGGCCGAGGGCGCCGAGAAACGGCGCGCAGAGGAGGGCCTGCGGCCGCACGAGGGCCGCGACGCCGAGCACGAGCCCACCGGCGGCGATGCCCCGGCGTGGATCGCGGTCGCGGACGGTGAGCCAGAACGCGACGAGCGTCAGGAGAGCGGCGAGCGGCTCGCTCATCACGGTCGCCGCGTAGAGCACCATCCCGGGGTGCAGCGCCACGAGCAGGCCCGCCGCGCGAGCCCTCGCAGCGGACAGCGCGTACCGCGCGAGCGCCCACGTCACGACGGCGATCGAAGCGCCGGTCAACGCGTCGGCCACCCCCGCGACGGCACGACTCGGCCCGAGCAGACGGTAAAACAGCGCGAGGAATGCGCTGTAGCCGACGGGGTAGTGACACCACGGGTGCCAGACGAGCGCGCCGGCGATCATCCTGTCGTCGGAGTAGCCGAGGCCCGCGGCGATCCGCTTGGCCCCGAAGTCGTAGTAGTGACCATCCCACACGGCCTCGCCGCTCCACGCGAGCGCGACCCACAGCCGCGGCACGAGGGCGACGACGAAGAGCAGCGCCCCGAAGCCCGGCTCGCGCCACACGCCGGACGCGCGCCTCGCGGCGGCCTCGCCCTTCACGTCAGCTCCTTGCCTCGCGCCGTCATCTCCTCGCGCATCCGGCGCAAGTACGTCTTTTGGACCATCGCCGGGTCGACCCGGAGTTGCTTGGCGAACTCGACGAGGAACCCGCGCGTGTACACGACTGCGGGCAGGTCCTCGAACCGGTCGTCCTCGATCGCCTGGAGGTGCGTGCGCGCGATCTTCGTCTTGGCGCTGATGTCGCCGAGCTCCAGTCCTTGAGACTCGCGCACCTTGCGCAGCAGGGCCCCGGTGAACTCCGTCTCGGGGCCGATCTCTCGCGTGAGCTCCTCTTGCAGCATCAGCTGCTCGGCGGCCAGGGCTGGGCGCGTCGTCCGCGCCGAGAGGACCTCGGGCTCCTGGTCCGGGAACGTCGAAAGGTCGTACGCGCGGCGGCGCATGACGTCGAGCAACGTCTCGTACGCCTCGTCGAGCTTGCGCTGGGCGGCGGTGAGCTGCGTCGGGTCGAGGAGGGAGACCGTGGCCAGCCCGCCCGTCGCGTAGATCTCGCGTTGGCGCTTGTAGGCGCGCCGGATCTCCTCGTCGCTCGCCGTGCGGGTCACCCCGAGCACGGCGTAGAGCGTCGGCTCGTCCATGGGGATCGGCGGCCGGCGCACCGGCTCTGCCTTCGACGTCGCGAGTGCGAGCACGCGCCGCGCGATGCGCTCGATGTTGCGCGCGCTCTTGCTCGTGGGGCTGTCGACGAGGAGCGGCTTGTTGCGCCTCACTGTGAGCCACACGGTATCGTCCGTCTCGACGTGCCCGAGCTCGTCGAGGACGACGCCGTAGTGCCGGGACACGAGGGCGCTCATCCACGCGCCGAACTCCGCGTCGGCGCGCACGCGCGTCTGATTGACGACCAGCTGGACGCGCAGCGCCTGCGCCTCGGCCCACGCGAGCTCCGCCAGCGACCGGTCGATCTTGGCGAGCCTCCGCACCAGATCGATCGGCGCGGGCAGCGCCCCGATCTCGGCGGTCGCACGCTCGAGCGTCGTCGATCGGAGCTTGTCGCGCATGAACGCGCGGCGCAGACGGCGCCGGAAGGCGGCGCGCAGGAAGCGGTACGTCGTCTCGACCGCCGGGGGCTCCGGCACCGTGACGGCAATGGGGACGTCGGCCGCGAGCATGAGATCGATCGCGAGCTCGCCGTGGCCTGCGCCGACGTCGACGATGAGGTAATCCGCGGGCAGCTCGCGCAAGGCCGACAGCCAGCGCATGGTGCGCCCGGCGCGCAGCGTGAAGCCGGGCGCCACGGCGTCGTGCGCGGCCGGCAGCAGCCACAGACCGGGCACACTCGTCGCCACGAGCGCGGCGCGCATGGCCGTCGCACCGCCGTCGTTCGGATCGGTCGCCAGGCACGCGGCCCTGAGCCCAAAGTGCGTGTGCAGATTGGACCCGCCCGCGTCGGCGTCGACGAGGACCACGGCCTTGCCGAGCTGCGCGAAGTACACGGCGAGGTTGACGGCCAGCAGGCTCTTGCCGACGCCTCCCCGCCCGCCTCCTACGGCGATGAACCGGCGGCTATCCGCGCCGCCCTGCGGCAGGGCTCCGGGACCGCCTTGCTTGGGCGCGAGCTTCGGCGGGGCGTCCAGTGGACTCATCGGACGGACGGAAGGGCTCACGGTATAGCATCGGCCCCATGCGGGTCACGGTCCTCGGCGCTGGGTACATGGGTAGCGCCATGGCGTCGGTCGCGAGCCGTCGCGGGCACGACGTGCGCCTCTGGGGCACGTGGCTCGACGACGCGATGCTCGAGCCCTGCGAGCGGGGCAGCGAGCATCGAGGCTACCGGTGACGCACTTCGGTCGCCGGATGCGGCGGAGGCTTCGGCGGCTCGTTACGCTCGCGCCCCGGCCTCGCTCCCTCGCCCTCCGCAGGATGGGCTGTTGACTCTGGCGGCGTCGCGCCCGCGCCTGCGCCCGCGCCCGTTGACCTGCGCGAGAACTGCTGCGCGCGGTCCACCCCCGTCGCCCCCGTCCCCTCTGGCCTCGGCACCTTACCCGCACCGTACCCCAGCCTCTCTGGCGCCGGCCCTCCCCCGCGCCCGCCCACCGACACGGCAACGAACGGATGCATCCGCGCCGCGACCGCCACCGCGGCCGGCCCGACCAGAATCTTCGTCGCGACGGCCGGTGCAAACACGGCGCCGCGCGGACAGTAGACATACCGAGCCGGGTCCACGCCGTGCCACGCGATGGCGACGCCGCCGACCCAGACGAACTCGGGGGGCATCGGCGCCCATCCGAGAACCCCGTAACCGTCATCGATGGCCCACGTGACCCACGCGCCGCGGTACCCGCGTCCGGGGACCCACGCCCAGCCCCGGCCTTCGATCGCCACCCAGCGCCCATAGTGAAACGGCGCCCATCCCCAGGGGTAATCGCTCACCCAGACCCAGTCGCTGTCGTAGGCCCAGTGGCCGGACGACACGTAGGGTGAGAAGCCGGGGCCGGCGGCGTCGGGCGAGGGCGACCAGACGGTGCCGTAGATGGGATCGTCGGACCAGGAGCCGTACGGGTCGAGCGCCGAGCGAAAGTCGGTGAGCGATGATGGATCGCTGTCGTCGTAACCGTCCGGGTCGACGCCGATCGCGTACTCGCCAGAGGAGTAAGACGTAGGAGGCGGCGTCGGAGCGGCGGCGGGCGAAGTGGCCGTCGGTGCAGCGCCTGCGTCCGGGAGAAAGGCCGGCGGAGGCGCAGTAGGGCCGAGCGAGACACCCGGCGGGGGCGCCGTCGGCATCGGGGGCGCGCCGGGCGGCGGTCCTTCGTCGGGCGGCTCGCAACTCGCGAGTGCGGGTGCGCTAGCGACCGCGCAGACCAAGGCCGCGATAGGCGCGATGTACGCAATGTGCCAAACGGCCAAAGCCACGGATTTGTTGCGCGTCATCGGAAAGTACCGGGCTGGGTCTGTCTCCATGCAATTGGCCCTGACAAGGTCGAAGCTAGGGAGACACAAAGGGTGCTAACGTGTTTACTTTGACTCGCTGTCTTAATCGGGAGGCTACATGACCGCGCGCCCCATCGCTTCTCGCCTGTATCCATGGCTCCTTGGGATCGGGCCCTGCGCTATCGCTGTGGTCGCCTCGGTGCTCGTGCAGGCATGCAGCAGCAAGAGCAGTGGCGGCCCCTTGTCGGGTGATGACGAGGGCGATGGTTCGACCTCGAGCGGGTCGAGCTCGGGTGGCTCGAGCTCGTCGGGATCGGGCACCGGATCCAGCAGCGGTTCCGGGTCGAGCTCCGGGTCAAGCAGCGGAACGACGCGGGTTCCCAGCCAGGTCAACTTCAACTCCGCCGGGGTGCCCCTTTGCGGCACGTCGACGGCGTGCGACCTCACACAGAACATCTGCTGCCTCAACGATTTGAGCGCGACCGCTTGCGTCGCGAAGGCGAGCGGATGCCCAAGCGCGAACGGCCCGTGGGCGTCGTTCGAGTGCGTCCAGGCGTCCGACTGTCCCACCGGTCAGGTTTGCTGCGCGCTCGCAAGCGAGACGTCGCTCACCGGGGGGGCCGCGTGCCAGGACCTTTCGAAGAACAGCCCCGCCGGCGCATGCAGCCCGACGCCCTCGGCGAAGGCAGGCTCCGCGCAGGAGTGTCAGACGACCGCCGAGTGCACCAATGGGATGAAGTGCAGCTGGCAAGACTGCAACCTCGGCGGCTACTTCACCTCGAATTTGCCAGAGCTCACCCTGTGCGGCCCGCAGGCCGAAGCACCCTTCAACTGCACCGAGCACACGCAATGAGTCGCTTGGCCGTTCGCGGCGCATGGCCATGCGCCGTGCTGGTGTCAGCGCTCGGGGTCGTCGGGTGCGGCAAGAGCAGCTCCGGGGGCTTCGACGACGACGACGCGTCGAGCGGCCAGCAGGGCGAGGACGGATCCTCGCCGTCGAGCAGCGGCTCACCTTCGTTCGGTAGTTCGAGCAGCTCAGGATCCGGGACGGGCAGCTCGAGCAGCGGCTCGCACGGGAGCAGCGGTTCGGGTTCGGGTTCCAGCGGCGGTTCATCGGCAAGCACCGCGCGCGTCGTCTCGAGCGTCGTCTACACGGACGGGGGTGTCCCCGTCTGCGGCTCGACGCCGTGTGACCTCACGTCCAACGTTTGTTGCGTGAGCGCCCAGGGGGACGGGAGTTGCCTCAAGGCGGGATCGACTTGCCCCGATACCGTCATTCTTGGAAGCTCCTTTCCACAGGCCCAGTTCGACTGCCTTCAGGCGAGCGATTGTCCCGCCGGCGACGTCTGCTGCGGCGTCGCGACCGACGCGACGAACACGGCGTCGGCGGGCTCCAATTGCCAGGATATCTCTTCGACAGGTCAATGTTCGCCCGTTGCAAGCGGCTCGCAGTCCAAGTCGGGCTCGGCGCAGCTCTGCCAGACGGACGCCGAGTGCAAGAATAAGCAAACCTGCCAGTGGCAGGTCTGCGACGTGCAGACTCCCTACGGCGCCGCTTCGCCGAACTTGACGATGTGCGGCCCCCAGACGGGCGCCCCGTTCAACTGCAAGGCGTGCCCGGGTTCATCGAACTGCGCGACCCAAGCACCTTAGGCAGGAGCCACGACGGTCCGGCGGGCTGCCGCAGCCCACCTCACGTGTCACGCGTCGAAGATCTTGCCGGGGTTGAGCAAGTTCTCCGGATCGAGCGCGCGCTTCACGGCGCGCATCGTCGCGATCTCCTCGGGCGAGCGAGTCCACCCGAGCCAGGGCTTCTTCAGGAGTCCGATGCCGTGCTCGGCGCTCACGCTGCCGCCGTGCTTGCGCACCAGATCGAACATGTCGCGGTCGGCCTCCTTGGCCTTCGCCAGGAACGCGGGCTTCTCCATGGCCGTGGGCTTCATCACGTTGACGTGGAGGTTGCCGTCGCCGATATGCCCGAAGAGGCAAATCTCCCAGCCCGGATAGCGCCGGGCGAAGAGCTCTCCAAGCTCGCCGCAGAACGCCTCGAGCGCGGCAATGGGCAGCGCGATGTCGTTCTTGTGCGGGTACCCCGTCGCCGACAGAGACTCGCTGATCGACTCGCGCAGCGCCCAGAGATCGCGGGCCTCGCTCCCGTTCTGCGCGAGCACGCCGTCTTTCACGACGCCCCGCTCGAGCAGCGATTGCACCCAAGCAAGCAGCGGCTCGCGGGCGTCGCCGGGGATGCCTTCGAGCTCGACGAGGACATAGTGCGTGGCGGGCGCGTCGAGGGGCGCGCGCAGCTTGCGGTGCGCGAGCACGCGGGCGAGGCACGCGTCGGTGAACATCTCGTAAGCCGAGAGCACGAAGGGCGCCGCGCGCGTCTCGCGAAAGAGGCGCACGACGCCCGCGAGGTCGTCGACTGCGAAGAGCAGCACGTCGAGGTGCCGCGGCACGCGCGCCAGCTTGAGGGTCGCCTCGGTGACGATGCCGAGGGTGCCCTCGGTGCCGATGAAGAGCTGGCGTAAGTCCAGCCCCGTGTTGTTCTTCTCGAGGGCGCCTCCCTGCTCGAGCACCTGGCCGCTCGCGAGCACGACCTGCAGGCCGAGGACCCACTGCCTCGTCAGGCCCCAGCGGATGACCTTTACCCCGCCCGCGTTGGTGGAGACGTTGCCGCCGATCGTGCTCGATCCCTTCGACGCGAAGTCTACCGGCCAGGTGAGCCCTTGGGCCTCGCAGTGCTCGTGCACCGCCTGGGTCACGGCGCCCGCCTGCACGCGCACCGTCCCCCCGACGACGTCGACCGGGTGCATGGCGCGCATGCGCGAGAGGGAGATCACGACCTCGCCGTGGGCGGCGACGGCGCCCGCCGCGAGCCCGGTGCGCCCGCCCGACGGCACGATGGGCACGTGGTGCGCGCCGCAGAGCTTCACGAGACGCGCGACCTCGTCGGTCGACCGCGGGAGCGCGACGGCGCACGGCGCTGGCTCGACGACGCGTGTCCAGTCGCGTCCGAACTCGATCAGATCCGCCCCCTCCCGCGTCAAAAAGTCGACGGGGAAGGCGCTCGCGACGGCGTCGAAGAAGGCTGCCGGAGGCGACGGCATGCCAGGATTAATACAGGATCCGCGTCTTGATGTCGGTGCCGAGCGCCGCGATGGCGTTCTTCACGTCGAGCGCGACGTCCTGGTCGAGGTCCATCACGAGGTAGCCGATGTCCGGATCGGTCGCGAGGATCTGCGCCGCGATGTTGGCGCCCCGGTCGGTGACGATGCGGTTGATGTCGCGCAAGACGCCCGGAACGTTCCGGTGCACGTTGAGGATCCGGTACTTGCCGGGCGTCGGCCCGTTGTCGATGTGCGGAAAGTTCACGGCGCCCGTCGTGACCCCGCCGTTGACGAACTTGATGAGCGCCTCGCCGACCTCGCGCCCGATCGCCTCCTGCGCCTCGGCCGTCGATCCGCCGATGTGCGGGGTGACGATGACGTTGGACAGGCCGAGCAGCGGCGACTTGAACCCGTCGCTGTTCTTCTCCGGCTCCTCCGGGTAGACGTCGATGGCGGCGCCGGCCAGGTGCCCCGCCTTCAGCGCGTCGGCGAGGGCGGCGATGTCGACGACGGTCCCGCGGCTCGCGTTGAGCAGGTAGCTGCCCTGCCGCATCGCCGCGATCTCTTTGGCGCCGAACATGCTCCGCGTCTGCGGCGTCTCCGGCACGTGGAGCGTCACGAAGTCGCTCTGTCCCAGGAGCTCTTCGAGCGTCTTCGTGGGGTGGTTATTGCCCATGGGGAGGCGCGCTGCGATGTCGAAGAAGACGACGCGCATGCCCATCGCTTCGGCGAGCACGCCCACCTGGCGCCCGATGTGCCCGTAGCCGACGATGCCCATCGTCTTGCCCCGGACCTCGAAGGACGCGGTGGCGACCTTGCGCCACTGGCCCACGTGCATCTCGCGGATCCGGTCGCCCAGGCAGCGCGACAGCATCACCGTCTCGGCGATGACGAGCTCCGCGACGCTCCGCGTGTTGGAAAATGGGGCGTTGAAGACCGGGACGCCGTGGCGGGCGGCGCTCGCGAGATCGACCTGGTTGGTGCCGATGCAGAAGCAGCCCACAGTCAGCAGCCGGCGCGCATTGCCGAGCACGCGCTCGGTGACGTGCGTCTTGCTGCGGATGCCGAGCACGTGCACGTCCGCGATCCGCTTGACCAGCTCGTCCTCGCCAAGCGCACCCGGCAACGTCTCGAGGTGGAAGCCCTCGCCACGGAATAGCTCGTGGGCGCTCGGGTGGATGTTTTCGAGCAGGAGGACCTTGATCCGGTCCTTGGGAAACGACGTGGCGGGCTCGGTGGTCACGCGAGCGGCAATAACGTGCCCCGCGGCCGCACGCCAGCATGCGCCCTGTCACCCGAGCGACACAGCGCCCGGCGATGGTACAAGCACACTCACGGAGGCCTCTGATCCGCTGTGACCGACGCCAAGACGCTGCGAGTAGCGACGCTCAACATCTGGAACCGGTTCGGTCCGTGGGAGGACAGGCTCCGGGCGATCCGTGCCGGCGTGTGCGCGCTCGCCCCCGACCTGCTTGGCCTTCAGGAGGTCGTCCGTCTCGCAGAGGGCGACGGCGACGGCCTCGACCAAGCGTCGGCGATCGCCGAGGGCTTCGGCTACCACACCGCGTACTCACGCGCGCACGACGAGCAGTGGTTCGGCAACGCGATCCTGTCGCGGTGGCCGATCGCGGAGAGCCGCGCCTACGAGCTCCCCCGCGGCGGGACCGAAGAGCGCCGCACCCTCCTTTTTGCCGCGATCGACTCGCCCTTTGGGCCCATTCCGGCCTTCGTCACCCACTTGAACTGGAAGTTCGAGGAGGGCCACGTGCGCGAGGCGCAGATCCGAGAGATCGTCGCGCGGATCGAGGCGCTGCCCCTGCCCGGGGGCTTCCCCGCGATCCTCGTCGGCGACATGAACGCCGAGCCCGACTCGGACGAGATGCGCTTCCTGCGCGGCCTGACGACGCTCGGTCGCGGCCGCAGCGTCTACTTCCAGGATACCTTCGCGCTCGCGGGTGACGGCTCGCCGGGGTTCACGTATGCGCGCCGCAACCCCTTCGCCGCCCACCTGCGCGAGCCCGACCGCCGTATCGACTACGTCCTGGTGCACGGCCGCGACGAGCGACACCGCGGCGAGCCGATCGAGGCCCGCCTCTGCTTCGACGCGCCCGTCGACGGCACCTTTCCGAGCGACCACTTCGGTGTCGTCGCCACGCTCCGCGGCGGGTGACGAAGCGGGGAACATATTTCTCTACCGTCCCGGGAATAGACGGCCTTCCTGGGCGTTTTTCGCGGCGGCTCCCGCGGTTGACATGGCGAGGGCCGTCGCTACGATGCGCCGCGCTTCCCTCGGGTGAGAAGTCATTTACGCGGGGGAGCGGGGCCTTCGCGGCCCGCCTGCGCTGCTCTCCACCCACCCCAATTGTCCAGGCTGGATCCGCAATGTCCAACGACGTGATGATCTACGCGAACGACTTGTCCAAGACGTTCGGCTCGTTCCGGGCTCTCGACAAGATAAACTTCGAGGTAAAGCGCGGAGAGATCGTGGGATTTCTCGGGCCCAACGGCGCCGGCAAGTCCACGACGATGCGCATTCTCACGTGCTTCATCTCGCCGACGGATGGTTCGGCGCGCGTCAACGGACACGACGTGTTCGACGAGCCGCTCAAAGTCCGCCAGAGCCTCGGCTACCTGCCGCAGCGGGCGCCGCTCTACCTGGAAATGAGCGTCTTCGAGTATTTGAAGTTCGCGGCCGACCTCCGGCACCTGGACGAGAGCACGTTCAAGACCCGCGCACGCAGCGTCGTCGAGGTGTGTGGCCTCGCTCAGGTCCTCGGCAAAGAGATCCGCCACCTGTCGCACGGTTACCGGCAGCGCGTAGGCCTCGCGCAGGCCCTCATCCACGACCCGCCGATCCTCGTCCTCGACGAGCCGACGAGCGACCTCGACCCCAACGAGAAGACGGAGTTTCTCGACTACCTCAAGCAGATCGGCAAAGAGCGCACCGTCATGCTCTCCACGCACAACCTGGCCGAGGTCGAGGCGTCTTGCGCGCGGGCCATCATCGTCTCCCGCGGTCGCATCGTCGCCGACGGACCGCTCGATGAGATCCGCGCCAAGAGCGGCCGCGTCCGGTACGTCGTGTCGATCCAGGAGTCGCCGGCCACGGGTGCGTATCGCGGCCGCGGCGCCCCCCCCAAGAAGGCCGAAGTCGAAGAGGTGCTCGGCAAGGTGGGCGGCGTGAAGAAGGTCGGCGATCTACCCACCGACGAGCGCGCGCACGTGTTCGAGCTCGTGAGCGAGCAGGGGGTCGATTTGCGCCCCGATGTCTTCCAGGCCGTCGTCGACAAGGGCTGGGTCCTGCTCGAGCTGCACCGCGATGCGCAGACGCTCGAGGACGTCTTCCGCAGCCTCACCATCGGCGACGAGCGGCGAAACCGCCGCCTGCCCCCCCTCGGCGGCTCCGCCCAGGCCGACGACGAGGACGAGGACGACGACGACGATGACGACACCCGCGCGGCCGGCAGCCAGGTCGACGCCGTGATCGCCGCCAAAGAGGATCGGACTTAGCCCATGCAGAACATCCTCATCATCGCGCGCCGCGACTTGCGGGCGCAGTTCAACTCGCCGGTCGCTTACGTCGTGCTCGGCGGATCCATGCTGCTGCTCGGCGTGCTCGTCTTCTGGGTGCCGGCGATCGTCGGCCGCTACTGGGAGCTCGATCGGGCCTCGGTCGTCCCGATGTTCACGTACCTGCCCTGGCTCATGAGCATCTTCGTGATCCCGGCGGTGACGATGCGCTCGATGGCGGCCGAGAAGGGCTCCGGCACGCTGGAGCTTCTCATCACGATGCCCGTGCGCGACAGCGACGTCATCCTGGGCAAGTACTTCGCCGCGCTCGCGATGGTCCTCGTGCTGCTCGCGGCGACGCTCATCTACCCGATCGCGATGTTCATCTGGCCGTGGCACCTCGGGGCGCTCGACTGGGGCCCCGTCGTCTCCGGATACCTCGGATGCACGCTCTTCTCGGCCGCCGCCGTCGGGATCGGGATGATGCTCTCGAGCCTGACCGAGAGCGAGGTCATGGCGTTCTTCATGACGCTGGCGTCGCTCTTCGTCCTCTACTTCGTCGGGTCGATCGTATCGCTGGTGCCGGGTGGCCTGGGCGATGCGATCTCCTTCATCTCGTTCCAGTCGCGCTACCAGTCGTTCGCCCTCGGACTCATCGACAGCCGCGCCGTCATCTACTTCTTGTCCGTCACGGTTCTCTGCCTCCTCGTCGCCTTCCGCTCTCTCGAGAGCCGGAAGTGGGCGTGAGCCAGCAAACCCCAGGAAACGCACCATGGAGAAGCGAAAGAAGACCGCCCTCGAGAGCGGCGCTCTCATCGCCGTAGTCGCGGCGATCCTCGTTGCCCTCAACGCGCTGTCCGCGCTCGGCCTGTATGGCCGCAAGGACGTCACGCGCGCGGAGAAGTACACGCTGTCCAAGGGCAGCGGCAGCCTGCTCCGCTCGATGAAGCAGGAGCTCGTGGTCGACGCCTACGTCACCAAGGGTCTGCCCAAGCTCGACGCCTTCGTCCGCGATCTGCGCGATCTCCTCCAGGAGTACAAGAACGCCGGCGGCGGCAAGTTCGACTACGCGATCATCGAGCCCAAAGACGACGACACGAAGAAGAAGGCCAAGGACGCCGGTCTCGTCGAGCAGCCCTTCGGCGAGACGAGCGACACCGACGACAAGGCCGCCGTGACGCAGGGCTTCATGGGCCTCGTGCTCAAGTACGGCGAGCAGCAGGACGTCATCAAGTTCTTGCCGCCGGACCGCAGCGACGGGCTCGAGTTCTGGATCTCCAACAAGATCCGCGAAATCCGCGACAAGGGCGACGACATCCACCACAAGGTCGGCGTCCTGACGGGCGACGACAGCCTCAAGCTGACCGACCCGGATCTCGTGCCGCACAACATCGGCAAGTACTCGATCCAGCAGATCGTCACCCAGAACTTCCCCTTCTACACGTTCGTGGACGTCGACTTGAAGGGCGGCGACAGCGAGGTCCCGGACGACCTCGACGGTCTCATCGTCACCCAGCCCGGCAAGGATCTGACGGAGAAGGAGCTGCGCCGCATCGACCAGTTCGTGATGAAGGGCAAGGCCCTCGCGGTCGTCGCCAGCGCGGTCAACCTCAAGGCGAACGACGCGACGATGAGCGCGAAGCTCGATTTGCACGGCCTCGACAAGCTGCTGGATGGCTACGGAGTCGACGTCGACAAGGACGTCATCATCGACCTTTGGCGGCACGTGCGCTTCATCGTCCCCACGATGGGCCGCATCGGCACCGCCGAGATCCCGCAGATCTTGAACGTTCAGGACGGTCCCGTGCCGAGCGGCGCCGACGCGTTCGTCGACACGAGCTTCCCCGCGCTCTTCCGGATGGAAGACATGGCGGTGCCGTTCGCGTCCAGCCTCTCGCTCAAGACGGACAAGCAGCCCGGGGCCAAGATGCAGGTCGTCATGCGGTCGTCGCCCGCGGCGGTGCACCTGACGGGTGAAACCGTCGACCTCGAGGTCGGGCAAAAGTGGGCGAGCAAGCTCAAGGGCCAGCAGCAGCGGCAGTACGCCATCGCGGCCGACGTCGAGGGGACCCTCAAGAGCGCCTTCCCCGAGGGCGACAAGCAGGGCGTCGACGCGCCAGCCCAGAGCGCGAAGCCGGCGCGGATCTTCGTCCTCGCATCCTCGCAGTTCTTCGCCAACCCCCTGGCTCGCGCGGGCAACGGTCCGGACATGGGCCAGTACGGCGCGATGATGCCCAGCCTCGGCGGCGACGAGAACCTGCTCATGCTCGCCGGTCCGTACGCGCAGCAGTTCGTCACCCCGGCGATCCTCGTCTTCAAGAACATGCTCGACTGGTTGAGCGGCGACACCGATTTGCTCGCGGTCAGCGCGAAGATCCAGAGCGACCCGAACCTCGTCTACGGCGACAAGGTGAAGATCTCCGTCGACGAGACGGAGGAGCAGCTGCGAAAGCAGGAGCAAGACATCCGCACGGCCCGCAAGGACCAGCAGCGCAACATCGAGCTATTCCTCATCTTCGGCATTCCCGTGCTCTTCGCGGCGTACGGCCTGCTGCGGTGGCGGACACGAACGACGGCGCGGGAGGCCGTCTCGCTGGCTTAGGCCCGGCGCGAGAAACACCATGGCCATCTCACGCGACAAACTCCTCATCGGTGGCGTCGTCGTCCTCGGCGCCCTCACGTTCCTCGTCTACAAGCAGGCGCAGAAGGACGACGCGCTCGGCAAGCCGACGGTCACCGAGGCCGACTTCCCGACGATCTCCGCGCCCGAGGACATCGACAAGGTGAGCATCACCAACGGCGACAAGCCCGAGGTCGTGCTGCAGAAGGTGGCCGATCCGTCGGCGCCGGCCACGGACGCCGGGGCGGCGACGAAGTGGGAGGTCGTCAAGCCGGTGCAGGCCGACGCCAACCAGATGGTGGCGAAAGACCTCGTCACGAACCTCCACGACCTGAAGATCGACTCGAAGATCAATCTGACGCTGGACGACGCCATCCGGAAGGACAAGCAGCTCGACCCAGCGCACGCGGTGCACGTCGTCGCGTGGAAGGGCGCCGACAAGAAGGTCGACGAGTACTTCGGCAAGAGCGGTACTGCCGGTCAGATGGTCACCGTCGCCGACAAGCCGGACGCCGTCTGGGCGGCCAAGGGCTACTCGTCGTACCTCTACACGAAGGAGGCCAAGGACTTCCGGAACAAGGACGTCCTCAAGTTCGACGACCTGAACGCGACCGAAGCGACGATCGTGAACTCGCACGGGACGTTCGTCTTCGCCAAGGGCGGCGACAAGTGGACGGCGATGTTCGACAAGAAGCCGCTGCCGCGCTTCGACGAGACCAAGGTCAAGGACATGCTGCGCGCCTACAAGGGCCTCTCGGCGGACGACTTCGGCGACGGTAAGACGGTGGCGGAGACGGGCCTCGACAAGCCCGACGCGACGGTGTCGATCGCCCTGAAGGACGCGCCGGCGCCGGTAGTCCTCCAGGTGGGCAAGGTGTCCACGGGCACCGACCGCTGGGCGAAGAAGGGCGACAGCGACGCGATCTACCAGCTCGCCTCGTCTACCGCAGACTGGGCCACCTCCGACGCGACGAAGTACCAGACGACGGGCGACGGCGGCGCACCTTCGGCCACGAAGCCCAAGCCGAAGACCGCCAGCAAGAAGTAGAAGTAGCCGTCGCGAAGACGCATTGCTCGCGGCGACTGCGCTCTAAGGCAGCTCCCTCGCGACGATGTCGAGCGGCGCGTCTCCCAGGGCAGTCCACGCCCGCAAGCGCGCGTTGGTGTCCGCTCCGGGTCCGAACAGGAGCTCGGCGGCCAGCAGGACGCCGATGAAGGGGACGGGACGCTCGCGCGCCTCGCGACGAAACGCGTCGACGGCGTCGTCGTCGGGGTGACAGAGTAGGAGGGTGCGCGGGGGCGGCGACGTGGTCGCGGCGGCGAGCGCGAGGAGCACTTCGTCGTGCAACGCGATGATGGCGGTCCCCGGGTGCGGCTCTTCGGAGAGGGCGCGCAGCACACCGCAGATCTTGGCGCGCTCGGGTGGCGGGCCAATGGCACCGACCCGCGTCCCTGGACCGCAAGGACACCTCGCGTCGACGAAGAGAAGCTCCCTCGCGCGATCCTCGACCGAACCGCGCGCGTAGCCGTACCAACCGAGAGCCGCGGTCGCGAGTTGCTCGAGGCGCGCGATCGTCGGCGCTAGGCGCGCGGGCAGCGTCGCCGGATCCACCTCGACCCCGAGGTGCAGCTTCGTCCCCCGCTTGACGCGATCGGCGTCGACGAGGGGAGAAACCGCGCGCATGTCCTCGTCGAGGGCCACCCGGAGCTCCGCGATCGCCGCCGCGCTCTTGGGATACTGCGTCGGCGCGAGCATTCGCTCGAGCGGATTCAGCGCATGGTCGAGATCCAGGGGACCGGTACGCGGCAGCCCGCGGAGCGAGTCGCGGATCTCGCGCAGGTGCGCGCTGACCCACGCGTCGCGGTCACGAAGCTCCTCGACTCGGAGTTGCAGGGCGGCGATGTCGTCGATGGCCGCGTGGGCGTCGAGCGGCGCCCACGTCGCGACGATGCCGCGCACCAGATCTCCCGAGGCATCACCGAGGCGAGCCTCGTCCGCCGTGCGCGCGCGCTCTTCTTCGAGGAGCCGCGAGAGCCTCTCACGTTCGAGGTCCGGGCGAGCGATCGCGCTTCCCGGCGGGGCGACGCTCGGATACCCGGCGCCGAAGGCGGCCAACCTGCCCGCGGCAACCTCGAGCCTCGTCGCGCGCGCCTCGAAGGAGAACAAGCCGAGGGGGCTCCCCAGGAAGACCTCTGGCGGCAGGACCGGCCGCTCGCGCGCCAGCAGCCGCGGGTCGTCTTCGGCGAGCATCTCCAGCGTCTCGCGGACGACCTGCTCGAGTTCAAGCGTCCGCTCGCGCGCGATTTCGGCGCGATCGGGCCCCGGCGCCGCCGGAACCGGCGGGCGAGCCAGCGCGCACGACAGGGCCAGACTTGCGAACACCGCCGCGACGTTCGCGTGCGCGCTCACCCGCCCATCACCTCGGCGATGAGCCGCTCGTCCGCTCTCTCAGCCGGCTTTCTTGAAGATCTGCATCACGTCGCCGAGCAACTTGACGGCCTCGGCGTGCGGCCGCTGGAAGGCGTTGCGACCCATGATGCTGCCAAAGCCGCCGCCAGCCGCGATGCCGCGGACGTCCTCGAGCAGCTCGTCCGTCCCTTTGGCCTCACCGCCCGAGAAGATGACGATGCGCTTGCCCTTGAAGGCGCTCTCGACGACGTGCTTCACGCGGTCGGCGAGCGTCTTCGTGGGGATCGCGTACTTCTCGAAGACCTTCTTGGCCTCGGGCTGCTCGATGAAGTCCTTGGGCGGCTTCACCTTCACGATGTGCGCGCCGAGCTGACAGCTGATTTGCGCCGCGTACGCGGTGACGTCGATCGCCTGCTCGCCCTCTTTCGACAGGCCCGCGCCGCGCGGGTACGCCCAGAGCACCGTGGGCAACCCGGCATCTTTGGCCTCGAGAATGAGCTCGCGCAAATCCTCGTACATGATGTTGCGGCTGCCGGAGCCAGGATAGATCGTGTACCCGATCGCGACGCACCCGAGGCGCACGGCGTCCTTCACGCTGCCCGTGATGGCGCTGCACGGCTGGTCCATCTTGGCCAGCGTGTCGGAGTTGTTCAGCTTCAGGATCATGGGGATCTGGCCGCAGAACTTGTCGGCCGCCGCCTCGAGGAAGCCGAGCGGCGCGGCGTACGCGTTGCAGCCGGAGTCGATGGCGAGCTGGAAGTGATAGTCCGGGTCGTACGCCGGCGGGTTCGGCGCGAACGACCGCGCCGGGCCGTGCTCGAAACCCTGGTCCACCGGCAGGATGACGAGCTTGCCCGTCCCGCCGAGCGTGCCCTGATTGAGCAGGCGCGCGATGTTCGTCTTCACCCCGACGCTGTCGGCGGCGTACCAAGAGAGAATTTGTTTTACCCGATCGGTCGCGCCAGCCATGACTTCGCGTGCTCCTATCGACTGCGGCCCCCTACCCTGTGAACGGAACGGAGCCTAGCCCTCACCACCAGTCCCGGCAAGACACACGGCGAGACACGCGTGCCCTGCGCGCCGTTAGGCCAAGAGAGCCCGAGAGCCGAACGGTTGGCGTTAGCGTTGGCGCCTGGCTCCGGTATTGCTAGTGCTCCCGGTTCGAATCCCCGATGAACCACGACTCGCTGAGCCCGCCCGCCTTCCCTTCCGTCGTCGGAACGACGCTCGAGGCCCACATCATGGCCGGCATGCGCGGGGCGCCCGGTGCCACGGGGGAGTTCGCCTCCCTCCTCAACGCGATCGGGCTCGCCGTCCGCATCATCCATACCCGCGTGCGCGCCGCAGGCCTTGCCGACATGCTCGGCTACACGGGCGAAACCAACGTCCAGGGCGAGCGCGTCCAGAAGCTCGATGCCTTCGCGAACGAGGTGCTCTGCACGGTGCTCGAGCGCAGCGGTCGTTGCGCCATGGTCGCCAGCGAAGAGCTCGAGCAGGCCCACGTGCTCTCCGAGACGGGCAAGTACATCGTCTGCTTCGACCCGCTCGACGGCTCGAGCAACATCGACGTCAACATCTCGATCGGCACGATCTTCTGTGTCCTTCGTGCGCAGAGCGCGGGCGGCCGGCTCTACGAGGGTGCGCTGCAGCCGGGCAACAAGATCGTCGCCGCCGGCTACGCCGTCTACGGCAGCGCCACGACGCTCTCGCTCTCGACGGGCCACGGCGTCCACGGATTCACCCTCGACCCGAGCGTCGGCGAGTTCTTCCTCTCGCACTCCAACATTCGGTGCCCCGAGCGCGGCAACACGTACTCGATCAACGAAGGCAACTTCGCGAGGTGGGACGATCGCGTGAAAAAGTGGAACGCGTTCCTCAAGACCGAGGACAAGGAGCGCGGCCTCCCCTACGGCCACAGGTACGTCGGCTCCCTCGTCGCCGATGCCCATCGCACGCTGATGAAGGGCGGCATCTTCGCCTACCCGGCAGACAAGAAAAGCCCCGCCGGCAAGCTCCGCCTCCTCTACGAGGCCAACCCGATGGCCTACCTCTTCGAGCAGGCCGGCGGCGCCGCCACCAACGGCACCGATCGCATCCTCGACATCGAACCCAAGGGCCTCCACGACCGCACCCCCCTCATCCTGGGCTCGAAAGAAGACGTGAAGACGTACCGCGACTTCATGCTCGGCTAGACGCCCGTCGCCTCCGGCGCCCAGACGTACTTGTGCATCTGGAGCTGGACGCGCACGGGCAAGCCGTCCTCGAGCACCCAGCCGACGAGGTCTCTCGGGGGCAACCGGCCGAAGACGGTGCTCGCGAGCAGGTTGGGTGTCCGCTCGGACAGCCGCCGCTCCGCGATCGTCGCGCGCATCCACTCGTAGTCCGCCCTGTCCGCAAGGACGAACTTGATCTCGTCGCGGGGGCCGATGTGCTCCAGGTTGCTCCATCGGTTGCGGTGGCCCTCGCCGCTGCCGGGGCACTTCAGGTCCATGATCTTGTGGACGCGCGGATCGACGCCGGCCACGTCCGCCTCGCCGCTCGTCTCGACCAGCACCGTGCGCCCTGCGTCGCACAGCTCTCGCATGAGCGGAAGCACTGCCGGCTGAAGGAGCGGCTCGCCGCCGGTCAGTTCGACCAGAGGCGTTTTCAGCGCGAGCGCGCGCGCCAGCACCTCGCTCCGCGGCATGCGCGTGCCCCCGTGGAATGCCTGAGGCGTGTCGCACCACGAGCACCGCAGATTGCAGCCGGTCGTGCGCACGAAGGTGCAGGGCAGCCCGGCGAACGTCGACTCGCCCTGGATGCTCGCGTAGATCTCGTGGATGACCAGCGTGCCGTCCTTCATCGCTCGCTGAAAGCTCTCTAGCACCCCCGTTTTTCGCATGTTCGCAAGGAAGGTCGACAGCAAGCGCGCCGCGGCCGGGGCCCGGCCGGAGCCCGTCCCTCGCGTCCTTCTCGTGCGCACCTTCGCCCTCGGGCTGGTGGCGATCGCGGGAGCCGCGTGGGCGCTCTCCCGACATTTCACATCGACGCCGCCGCCGATGCTCGTCCACGTCCCACCGCGCACGGCGCCCACGTACGATGCGGACGCGGGCGAGATCCCCGTTCCCGACTGGCTCGACCCGGCCCCCAAGACTCCCTGACCCGGCACCTTCCCGATGCACCCCCCGCCCACCGGCCCGCCCTGGGACCTCCCCGTTGCCGAGGCGCCCTTCGCCTTCGTCGATCTCGAGATGACGGGCCTGGACGCTGCGCAGGACCGGGTCGTCGAGGTCTGCGTCGAGAGGGTGGTCGGCGGAAAGACCACCGCGCACTTCTGCTCCCTGGTCAACCCCGGCGCAAGGACGGGTCCGGGCGCGAGCATCCACGCCATCAGCGCCGAGGAGCTCGCGGCCGCCCCGCCCTTCGGCGAAATCGCCGGCGACGTGCTGGCGCTGCTCGACGGCGCGATCCTCGTGGCCCACGCCGCGGTGTGGGACATCCGCTTTCTCGCGGCCGAGTGCGACCGCGCAGGGCTCGTCTTGCACGTGGAGCGCTGGCTCGACACTCTGGTGCTTGCGCGGCGCGCGTTCGCGTTCCCCTCGTACTCGCTCGACGCCCTGTCTCGGCAGCTCGTCATCGACCGGGGCCGTGCCCACCGGGCCGACAGCGACGTCCGGGCGATGCGTGAGGTCTTCGCCCGCTGCGTCGAGGTGCTGGCGCCCACCTGCGCGCGCGATTTGTGGGAGGTCCGCGTCGGCGAGCGGCGCGCCCGGCAGGCCATCGTCCTGGCTTGCGAGGCAGCCGCCGAGCACGGCGTCCCCGTGGTGCTGACATACCGAGCCGCGCGACGTCAGCCCGAGCCCCTCACCATGGTGGTGCTCGAAGTCCGCTCCGACCTCGACCCGCCGGGCGTTGTGGGGTATCAGCTCCCGGGACGGGGACGGCGAGAGCTCCGTGCGGACCGGATCCTCCGCGTCGAACCGGCGCCCTCTCCCCTGACCTTCCCGTGAGAACTACCTCGATGCGTAGACCGCTCGTTTTCCTGGCGCTGTGCGCCGCGTCCGTCGCCTGCGGGTCTTCGTTCGGGCCAGCGGGGTCGGCGCGTCCCCCCCTGGCGACCGAATGGCTCGACCGTGCAAAGAAGAGCTACCGCGCCGCCGACTTCGATGACGCGCGCGACGCTGCCGCCCATGCCATCGCCGTCGCCCCCAACGACAGCGAAGCTCGCGAGCTCGCGGCCCACGTGGCGCTCGTCCGCCTCGACTACGCCGAGGTCCTGCGGTTCACCGAGGGCCTCGCGTCCAGCGAAGCCCACAGCCTGCGGGGCCGCGCGTACTGGCTCTCGGGCGACCTCGAGCACGCGGCCGACGAGCTGGAGACCCTGCTCACCGACCCGCTGGTCAAGGATCCTTGGGCTCGCGACGTCGCATCGCTCGCTCGGCGCGGGGCCGGCCGTCATCCCTTTCAGATGGACGGCGGTCTGGTCGGGGCGGTCGAGATGCCTCGCACGATCGACCGCGTCTCTCTGGGCACGGCCAACGTCGTCCCCTGCGACCTCGACGGCGAGCGCATTCTGGCGCTGGTCGGGACGGGCTCCAGCGAGATCCTCCTCGACTCCAACTCGCGGCACGAGCCGGCGTGGGTCAGCCTCCGGTTCGACCGCGTCGAGGTCAACGACGTGCCGGCCCTCGTCGAGGACTTGTCGCCGATCTCGCGGCAGCTCGGCCTCCCCATCAAGGCCCTCATCGGCGGACAATTCCTGCGGCACGCGCACGTGACGATCGATCGTCGCGGCGATCAGTTCGTCGTCCGGCGCCAGGACGCGGCGCCCCCGCCCGATGCCAACCGCGTGCCGCTCTTTTACTTGCGCGGAGGCGGGATGATCCTGCGCGCGGCGGTCGCGCCGGGCGACGTCCAACCGGTCCCGCTCTTTGTCGACAGCGTGCGGTCCTATCCTCTTCTGCTCGAGGACGCCGCATGGCAGCGGGCTGGCATCGACGTGAAGACCCTAGCGTCGATGCCGGACGATTCGCACCTCAAGCGAGGCGTGCTCCCGATGTTCCGCATCGGCGGATTCGACCTCGCGAGGATGCCCGCGCTCGAGGGCGCCGACCTCAACCCGCTGACGTCGCAGCTCGACGTCGATCTCGGTGGCGTCATCGGGGCCGACCTGCTCGCGTTCTTTCGTATGACGTTCGCGGACGACGGCCGCTTCATGTGGGTCGAGCCGGACCCCACGCTCATTGGGCCCGACGAGGCGAGCGCTCCCAAGACGCCCGCGGCAGCGGCGCCTGCCCCTTCGGCCGCACCGCTTGGCGTGCCTGCGTCCCCCGGCCCGGCGGGTACGAAGTGAGCGGGCGCTCGATCGCCCGCCTCGCGGTCTACGCGGGGAGCTTCGATCCGCCGACGCTCGGCCACCTCGACTTGATCGAGCGCGCGTCGGAGCTGTTCAGCGACGTCATCGTCGGCATCGGCAAGCACGCCACGCGGACGCCGCTGTTCTCGGTCGAGGAGCGGGTCGAGCTGGTGTCGCGCGTCTCGGCGCACCTGCCGAACGTCGTCGTCGAGTCGTTCGACGGCCTGCTCATCCAGTTCTGCCAGACCAAGCACGCGCGCGTCATCGTCCGCGGCCTCCGCGCCGCGACGGACTTCGAATACGAACTGCAGATCGCGCACGCGAACGCCGATCTCGAGCCCGCCGTCGACACCGTGTTTCTCCCGACACGCACCAAGAACGGGTTCATCAGCGCGTCGCTCGTGCGCGAGATCGCGAGCCATGGCGGCGACGCGAGCCGCTACGCGCCAGCCCTCGTGTGCGAGGCGCTGACGAAGAAGTTCGCGAAGCGGTAGGGATCGGGCGTGGCGCCGCTTTCGCAGCCGCCCCCCTCGCCGATCGGCGCTCGGCTGGAGGACGCCGTCTTCGCGGTGCGGCGACGAGTCGCCACGAGCCCGCGCGTCGGGGTCGTGCTCGGAAGCGGCCTTGGCGCCTTCGGCGACACCCTCGACGGGCTCGTGAAGATTGCCTACCGGGACGTGCCGCACATGCCGTCGCCCGCCGTCGAGGGGCACGAGGGCAACCTCTGTTTCGGCGACGTCGCGGGGACGTCCGTCGTCTGCATGCAAGGCAGGGTGCACCTGTACGAGGGGCACCCGGTCGATCGCGTCGTTCAAGGCGTGCGCACGATGGCGCGTCTCGGGGCGGGCCTCGTGCTGGTCGCCA
>Ga0302325_10001171_pt1 | contig 68328 bp, 57 predicted proteins | sample Palsa_T0_2_FD_201948 | JGI IMG/M metagenome (GOLD analysis project Ga0302325, IMG submission 201948) | Peat permafrost microbial communities from Stordalen Mire near Abisko, Sweden - Palsa_T0_2 | ecosystem: Environmental > Terrestrial > Soil > Palsa > Peat permafrost | place: Sweden: Abisko...
TTCGCACTGCAACGCCCGTGGATACCGACCCGGCTGGCGGCGATCAACATGACCGTCGACATCATCGTCAGCCTCAGCTTGTACAAGCCGCTCGGCATCGCGGGACTCGTGATCGGCACCTTCGTCGCCAACGTCGTGATGACCTTGCTCCAGCTCCAGCGCCTGCGTAGCGGCTTCAACGGCCGCCTCGAGGGCCGCCAGACGCTGATGATCACGGCACGCATATTGGTCGCCTCGGTCCTGCTGGCGGCGATCTCCTGGGGCGTCTGGACGGGGCTCGACAGGCTGCTTGGCCGCTCGATCCCGGGCCAGATCGTCGCTGTCGGCCTCGCCGCGGCGATCGGTGGCTACATCTACATGCGCGCGGTGCTGCGCATGCGCATACCCGAGGCCTACCAGGTCCAGCGGCTGATCCTCGCGCGGTTCGGGCGGGCCTAGTGAACACCGGGCGCCGCTTCGACGCGGTGATCTTCGACAACGACGGCCTGCTGCTGGACACTGAGGACGCCTGGACACGCGCCGAGGAGACACTGTTCGCGCGTCGCGGCCGCGAGTTCACGATCGAGCACAAGCGCGAGATGCTCGGCCAGGCCGGGCACAACGCCGAGGGCAAGCTCGCCGCGATGCTCGAGCTCCCCGATGCCGGTGAGGCGCTGTTCAAGGAGCTGCAGGTGCTAGCGCTCGAGGAGATCGGCCGCAGGGCGCTGCCGCGCCCCGGCGCGCTCGAGCTGTTGGCTCGCCTGCGCGCGCAGGGTATGCCACTCGGCCTCGCCTCCAACTCGACGCGCGCATTCGTCGACCGGGCGCTCGCGACTGCGGGCATCGCCAAGGACACGTTCGCAGCGAGCTGTGCCGGCGACGAGGTCGCCCACCCGAAACCCTCGCCCGAGATCTACCTCGTGGTCTGCGCTGCGCTCGGCGTCGATCCAGCTCGCACGGCGGTGCTCGAGGACTCGCCTACCGGGGTCACTGCGGCCGTCGCGGCCGGCTGCTTTGTGATCGGCGTCCCCTCCGTCGAGGGGGTGCCGCTCGAGGGCGCGGCGCTGACGGCGCCCTCGCTCGCGCTGGTGCCGCTCTAGCATCCGTTGCATGCCTGATCAGGCGCACATCCGCAACTTCTGCATTATCGCCCACATCGACCATGGCAAGTCGACGCTCGCGGATCGCATCCTCGAGCTGACCCACACCGTCGAGAAGCGCGCGATGCGGGCCCAGGTGCTCGATTCGATGGACCTCGAGCGCGAGCGCGGGATCACGATCAAGGCGCAGGCTGTGCGCGTGCAATATGCGGCCCGCGACGGCGAGACCTACCAGCTGCACCTCATCGACACCCCCGGCCACGTCGACTTCACCTACGAGGTCTCGCGCTCGCTCGCCGCCTGTGAGGGCGCGGTGCTGGTCGTCGACGCCTCTCAGGGCGTCGAGGCGCAGACCGTCGCCAACACCTACATGGCCGTCGAGGCCGGACTCGAGCTGATCCCGGCGCTCAACAAGATCGACCTCCCTGGCGCTGAGCCCGAGCGCGTCGGCGCGGAGGTCGCCGAGCTACTCGGCGAAGGTGTCGAGGATCTGCTCGAGATCTCGGCCAAGACCGGAGCCGGCGTGGTCGAGGTGCTCGAGCGGATAGTCGAGCGGGTCCCGCCGCCTGCCGGTGACCCCGACGCTCCGGCGAGGGCGCTGATCTTCGACTCGCAGTTCGACCAGTACCGCGGCGTCGTCGCCTACGTCCGCGTCGTCGACGGCGTGTTCCGCAAGGGCGAGGCGATCCGCGCGATGGTCGGCCGGACGAACGCCGAGATCGACGAGATCGGCTTCTTCTCACCATCGATGAGCGCCGTGTCCGAGCTCCGCGCGGGCGAGGTCGGCTATCTGATCACCGGCATCAAGGACGTCACCCAGCTGCGCGTCGGTGACACCCTGACCACGCGCCAGCACGGCGCAAAGCAGCCCCTACCGGGCTATCGAGACGTCAAGCCGATGGTCTTTTGCGGTCTGTTCCCGATCGATTCCGAGCGCTTCCCGGAATTGCGCGACGCGCTCGAGAAGTTGACGCTCAACGACGCCGCGCTGTCGTGGGAGCCCGAAACCTCTGACGCGCTCGGCTTCGGCTTTCGCGTCGGCTTCCTCGGTCTGCTGCACATGGACATCGTGCGCGAGCGTCTGGAGCGCGAGTACGACCTCGAGCTGCTCGCGACGATGCCCTCGGTCGGCTTCCAGGTAACGCTCACCAGCGGTGAGCAGATCGAAGTCCACAACCCTTCGGACTTCCCCGACCCGGCACGGATCGCGGAGATCCGCGAGCCGTTCATCCGCGCCACGATCATCGCCCCGCGCGAGCACATCGGCGCCGTGATGGAGCTCTGCCAAGAGCGCCGCGGGGTCCACGTCGGAATGCACTACCTCTCGCCCGAGCGCGTGCAGATGCTCTACGACCTGCCGCTCGCGGAGATCGTGCTCGACTTCTTCGACCAGCTGAAGTCGCGCACGCGCGGCTACGCCTCGCTGGACTACGAGCTCGCCGAGATGCAGCCCTCAGACATGGTCAAGCTCGATGTCCTGCTCGCCGGCGAGCCGGTCGACGCGCTGTCGATGGTCGTTCACCGCGACAAGGCCTACGAGCTCGGGCGGATGCTGACCGAGCGCTTGCGCACGAAGATCCCCCGCCAGCAGTACGACGTGCCGATCCAGGCCGCGATCGGCTCGCACGTGATCGCGCGCGAAACGGTCAAAGCGTTCCGCAAGGACGTGATCGCAAAGTGCTACGGCGGCGACATCACACGCAAGCGCAAGCTCCTCGAGAAGCAGAAGGAAGGCAAGAAGCGGATGAAGCAGGTCGGCCGGATCGAGGTCCCGCAGGAGGCCTTCCTCGCGGTGCTCGAGCTCGGTGAGCGCTAAGGGAGCTCCGCGCGCCGGCTTTGCCGGCGTGCTCGCTCGATCGAGATGGCTGACGCCATGACACGGATCCTGTTCGTATGCACGGGGAACATTTGCCGCTCGCCGATGGCGGAGGGAGTGATGCAAAAACTCGTCCGCGATCGCGGCCTCGCCGACCAGGTCGCGATCGACAGCGCGGGAACCGGCGGTTGGCACGCCGGCGAGCCAGCCGATCCGCGTGCCGTTGCTGCCGCCGGTGCGCGCGGGTATCTGCTCGATGGCATGGCGCGCCAGGTGCGGACGGCGGACTTTGGCGACTTCGACCTGATCGTCGCAATGGATCACGACAACGTGCGTTGGCTGCGCGACCGCGCCCCCGATCGCGAGGCGCGATTGAAGATTCGCTTGCTGCTCGGCGATGCTGACGTGCCCGACCCCTACAGCGGCCCGGCGTCGGCGTTCGAGCGGGCGTTGGATTTGATCGTCGGTGGCTGCCGTGAGCTGGTTGACGAGCTGAGCGACGGGCTGAGCGACCGGGCGAGCTGATCGAGGGCCAGCAATCGACTTGTCAGCGGCGCGCAACTGTCAGATACTGCGCGCAACTGTCCCGTTTGGGTGGGCGCGGTCGGAGGGAAGTCCGAGGCGCGAGCGGTGGGCTTGAGGCAGCTAGCGAGGATTGCGGGGGCGGCGGCTGTCGTCCTGCTCCTTGTGCTGGCACCGCTCCGTGCCGCGGCCGACAACGCGGTCGATCCTGATCCCAGCCCGACCGACGTTGGCGGCACACTGACCCAGGGCGGCGAGCTCTCGGGGACCGTCGAGATCGACTTCCTCGTCAACCCGGACGGAGCCTACGACGGCACGATCACGGTTGACGGGAGTGCCGAGCCGAGCCAGACCGTCGACCAGGGCAGCGGCCATCTCTATCTCGATACCGCGACGCTGACGGACGGCAGCCACCAGGTCGTGGTCACGGTCGGCGACGCCGACGCGACCGACACCGTCTGGAGCGGCACGATCGAGACACTCAACGCGCCGCAAGGTGGCATCCCGCAGATCAGCGGCACGGCCGCGGTCGGCCAGACCCTCACGGCGACGCCGGGCAGCTGGTCGCCGCTGGCGAGCACGATCAGCTATCAGTGGCAGCGCTGCGACGCGACGGCCAGCGACTGCGCTCCGATCGCTGGCGCGGTGAACGGCACCTACCAGCTCGCCGCCGCGGATGCTAACGCTCAGCTTGAGGTCGAGGTATCCGCGAGCGACACCAGCGGCGCAACGGTCGCGACCTCGGCACCGACAGCGATCGTGTCCGACTCGGGGATTCCGGGCGCGAGCCCCGCCGCGCCGGGTACGAGCGCAGTGGGCATCCCCAACGGTAGCGGCGCCTGCGCCGCGGCGCACGTGACCGCCGAGCTCGGCAGCGGCGCGACGCAGACCGTCGCGTTTGGTCAGACGGCGACCGTGCACGGCCAGCTCGATTGCGGTTCAGGTACGAGCGCCGGCCCGATCGCCGGCGCGACGCTCGAGCTCTCGCTCGCGCCCGCGGCCTCTGGCGCGGCGAGCATCGATGAGCGGATCCAGACCGCGCCCGACGGATCGTTCAGCTACGTCGTGCCGGCCGGTCCCTCGCGCAAGATCACCGTGACCTACGACGCGTTCTCTGGCGCGAGCACGCCGTCGGCGCTCGCCAGCGTATCGCTGCTCGTGCACGCGAAGGTCACGCTGAAGATCACGCCTACCGCCACCACCAACGGCCACACGATCACCTTCAGCGGACGCGTCCTCGGCGGCTACATCGCGCGCAGCGGTCTGCCGCTCGAGGTCGAATACCGGGAAGGCAGCCGCTGGATGATCTACATCCAGGTGCTCGCCAAGCCGAGCGACGGCCGCTACAGCTGGCATTACACGTTTGAGCGAACGACGCAGTCGATCACCTACAGCTTCCGTGTCGCGATCCCCTCAACCGGCGTGCCCGGCTACCCCTACGAGTCTGGCGCAAGCCCTGCCCGCTCGGTACACGTAAATCCTTGACCGGCCCGATCTGCGGTCTGATCGCCCCCGAGATCGCAACCTGTTGTGACCGGTGTCGCGGCCGGGTCGCGTGTGTGCGGACGGCCTCAGGTTGCCACTGGGACGCGCAGGCGGACGATCGTGCCGCCGCCGGGGGCTGGCCCGGCGCTCACCGAGCCGGCGTGACGCTCGGCAACCTGGCGCACGATCGCGAGACCGAGGCCGCTGCCGGGGAGTGCGCGTGAGCGCGAGCCGCGGAAGAAGCGGTCAAAGATGTGCGGGAGGTCGTCGGGATCGATGCCGGGGCCGTGGTCGCGGATCGCCAGCTCACCGTCGTGTAGGCGAACCTCGATCGGCGCGTCCGTACCGGCGAACTTGACGGCGTTATCGAGCAGGTTGTTGACGGCGCGGCCAATCCGCGAAGGGACGCCACTGATGACCGTCTCTTCGAGGTCGACATCGAAGCGCGCGTTGGGCGAGTGCAGCTTGGCCCACTCGATCGCCTCGGCGACGAGGATGTCCAGGCGAATCTCCTCGAGCGGCTCGACGTGCTCATCGTCGCGGGCGAGCTCGATCAGGTCGCCGACCAAAGCGGAGAGCTCCTCGAGCTGCTCGACAACGTCGGCGATCAGCCGCGTGCGATCGGCGGGAGCGAGGCCGTCTGAGCGCTGGAGGATCTCGATGTTGGTGCGCAGGCTCGTCACCGGCGTGCGTAGCTCGTGCGAGGCGTCGGCGACGAGCTGGCGCTGCGCGCGCGCGGACTCATCGAGGGCGCGGATCGTGCCGTCGAGTGCCCCGAGCATCGCGTTGAAGCTGCGCGCCAGGCTGCCGAGCTCGTCGCGGCGCGTGTCGTCGATCCGAGCCGCGAGGTCGTTGGTCGCGGCGACGTGCTCGGCGGCCGCCGTGAGCCTTCGCACCGGTGCAAGCGTCGTGCGCGCGACGAACCAGCCAAGCAGCGCAGCCAGCGCGATGCCGCTCGCGGCGACGACCAAGAGGATCAGACGCAGCTCGCTGAGCGTTGAATCGAGCTCGCTGAGCGAGCGGTCGATTTCGACGGCAAGGCCAGGCTTAATCCCGGCGGCGAGCACGCGCACGTCGCTGCCATCGTAGTGCGTCTCGAACGTCAGCTTGCCCCTACCCGCGCGCGCAAGGGCGGTGATCGCCTTCGACACAGGGAGCGGCGTCACGACTTGCGCTGCGAGCGTGACCTGGCCGCCGGGGCCCACCATCTGCACGATGCCCGCGGCGTCGATTTCGTGCGGATGGCGTGCGCGGCGCAAGATGTTGACATCGGGCGTCGACCGCACGCCGCCGAGCGCCCGGTTCAGGGAGGTGTTGATCGAGTGCGAAAGCTCGTGGCGAACGACCAGGTAGCTCGCCAGCGATGCCAGCACGACAGCCACCGCGACGGCCGACGCCGCTGCGATGGTGACGCGGCGCTCGAAGCTCACGGCGCCCGCAGGATGTAGCCGACGCCGCGCACGGTGTGCAGGAGGCGCGGCTCGCCGCCCTCCTCAGTCTTCCGTCGCAGGTAGCCCATGTAGACGCCGAGCGTGTTCGACGCGGCGCCGAAGTCATAGCCCCAGACGTTCTCGAAGATCGTTGAACGACTCAGCACCTGGCGCGGATGGCGCATGAAGAGCTCGAGCAGCGAGAACTCGGTGCGCGTGAGCTCGAGCCGGCGTCCGCCGCGGTGGACGTCATGAGCCACCCCGTCGAGCGCCAGGTCCTCGAAAGTCAGGCTGCGCGGGCTGTCGTCGTCACCGCGGCGACGGAGCAAAGCGCGAACGCGCGCCAGCAACTCGCGCAGCGCGAACGGCTTGACGAGATAGTCGTCAGCGCCGGCATCCAGGCCCGCGACGCGGTCGTCGATCGCGTCGCGGGCGGTCAGCATCAGCACCGGGCTGTGGTCGCCGCTCGCCCGCAGCCGCCGGCAGACTTCGAGCCCCGAGAGACCCGGCATCATCACGTCGAGGACAACAGCGTCAAAGCGCTCCTCGGCCAGCACATCGAGCGCCTCGAGGCCGTCGCCGGCGAGCTCGACGCGATAGCGCTCGAGCGCAAATGCCCGCGACAACGCCTGCTGTACCGCCGGCTCATCGTCGACGACGAGGATCCGCGGTTGCTCGATCATTTGCATATTGTTGCTCCTGCCACGAGAAGCTTCCCCGGCGCGGCACGCTCGCCACTGCCTGACAACCTAGGAGGAGGGCTGGCAGCCCGGAAATGGGCGGGTCCGGCCGGGGGATGCCGGACCCGGCGACCAGCGTTGCTTGCGTCGTGAAGCGTCAGATAAGAAGTGCGCAAGCCGCACAAATCACTGCGTTGCGTTGACGTTCGGCTGGAGCTCGCCGGGCGGGGAGACCGTACCGGTGCTACCGCTCGCTCCGGCCTCCGCGGCGAGTTGCTTGGCCGAGACGCCCGGTTTGAATTCGGGCGCGGGAAGCGCCGGCCATCCGGCCGGGAGGGGGGAGTTGAGCGGGGTGAGGTGGGCGACGGCCTGCAGTGCCCGTCGCGGTGTGTCGGCGACGACGTCCACTGCCATCCGGTCGGTGTAGAGCTCGATCGCGTGGCCATCGTCGAAGATCACTGCCGGCACCCCGCGCAGCGTGGCCTTTCGCCGCGGTCCCAGCGAGGTATTGGCGTGCGGGACGAAGAGCACCGTCGTGATCTTCAGAGGAAGCTTGCAGCCGTCGGGCAGCAGCGCATGCGTAGCCTCGCAATTGCCGTAGTACACCGTCATGCCGATGTTCGAGTCGTAGGAGCGCGGGCCGTCGGCCGCGGTCACTGGCACCCCGTCCAGCTTGCGTCCCGCCCAGTAGATGGGGAAGAGCTTGAACGAGCGGGTAAGGGCTAGCTGCTTCTTGGCGATCGGCGGCGCCGCGTGCGTCGTGCATCCGGCCAGCAGCCCAGCGCCCGCGAGCGCCGCCGCGATCATCGTGAGGCGTGACATCGGCTCGAATTATCGCCCGCTCCAGGAGTGGAGCACGCCGGGGTGCGTAAGTCAGGCGCGCGGCGCGCGAGCGAGCACGAGCTGAGCGAGGTTTTGCCGGGCGGCGCTCAGGCAGCGATCCGCCCGCTCGGCGTGGCGCCGGGCGGCTGCGAGCTTGCTTCGCCGCTCCTCGGCTTTGACGCCGAGAAGCGCTGAGCTTGCGCAGCGGGAAGAATGCGCGCCCATCTTGTCGTGCGCCGGGCGCCGAGCCGCGCGAGCGCGACGAGGGTGATCAAGAGAAAGCCGGCGAAGGCCACAGCGGCCGGCACCATCAGCACGCCGGCGATCAAACCGACGCTCGCGTGGCCTGTATCCGACGCCCACTCCCAGGCTCCCCAGTCGAGCCCGGTGAGCAGGGCCGTCACCCCCAGAGCACCCAGTGGCATTGGCGCTGATCCTAGCGCGGAGCACCGACACAATGCGGTCCGAATCGCGCCATCTGCAATGCGGTTCGATCCCGCGTGCGGCTCGGGCAGAGCGGCGCGCGGCGGACTATTCTGTCCCAAGCGGCTTGCGGGCGAAGTGTTGTGGTTGCACAGAAGCCTTCCAAGCTTCTAGGGCGGGTTCGATTCCCGTCGCCCGCTTGAATCGCACCACGGGGAGTGGCGCAGTCTGGTAGCGCACCCGGCTGGGGGCCGGGCGGTCGCAGGTTCAAATCCTGTCTCCCCGATTCGAGAAAAAGCCTGCAAGTAAGCTAGTTTTATGGGGATGTCGTACGTGACAAACCCACCTGCAAAGTTAGGATTAGGTAGGCATGGCAAGCAGACCAGCGCTCTACCGAGGCAAGGCGGTTCGCGCGATCATGGGTAGATTCACCGCTACGCAGAGTCCCTGGCCATCTTTGCACCCAACCGACTACCGCGTGGATACGCCAGGGCCGCGAAGTGTGTTCGCTGTCTTTCAACTTCACTACCAGACCTCCATCTACACGGTGCCGTATCTATACGCTACGACCAGCAGTCACGTCGGGCCGGAAGACGTGGCGAGCGTCTCGGTTGCGGCCACTCCCGGGTTGATGAAAGAGCGAGAGCGGGCGAGCCAGGCTCCTCGCTCCTGCTCCGGCCCAGATGGATAACGCCCGATCCGCATGCTCGCTCGTCGCGCAGCTGGGGCGTCTGGCGTCGTTGGTCTGACGTAGCTGCAACCTCTGGGAGCGAGCGTCTGCGTGTAGTGAGACGCCGCCGCGGGCTGGGGAGATCTGGGGATGCCCTGGCTGCTTGCGCGGATGCCCAGGTTATTCTCGCGCGGTGAGCATTGCCGCTGCGCCGATGCCGGCTGTCGCGCGACCTGCTCGCGAGGTGCGTCGCGCGCGGCGCGCAACTTCGGTGGTGTTTGCGGTTCATGGGTGCGTGGCGGGGAGCTTTGCGGCTCGTCTGCCGTGGATCGCGGCGCATGTCGGGATCGGCGTCGGCCAGCTCGGGCTCGCGCTGCTCATGCCTGGGGTTGGCGCGATGCTGGCGATGCCATTCTCGGGTCGTCTCGCGCACCGGTACCGATTCCGTCCGCTTGTGAGCGTCACGATTGTGGCGTGGTGCGTGAGTCTTGTCCTGCCCGCGCTGCCGACCTCGCTCGCTTTGCTGTGTGTGGTTCTGCTCGTCTACGGCGCGACGGCTGGTCTTGCGGACATGGCGATGAACGCGCAGGGCGTCCTCGTCGAGAAGAGGTTTGGGCGCTCGGTGATGTCGAGCTTTCACGGCTTCTGGAGTGTGGGCGTCCTCGCCGGATCGGCGGGCTCGGCGCTCGCAACGCAAGTCGGCACAGACACGCGGCTCCAGTTTGCGATCGTGGCGCTTGTCCTCGCGCCGGTCGGAGCGGTCGCGGCGCGGTCTTTGCTCGATGACGTGACATCAGCTGAGGGCGATCCCCCGCCGCGATTTGCGTTGCCGACGCGGCTCGTCCTGCTGATCGGATTGGTTGGGCTTTGCGCCGTCTTCGGCGAGCAGGCCGGGACCGACTGGTCGGCGCTGTTCATCCGACGCGAGCTTGCCGGCTCGGCAGCGGTCGCGGCGCTCGCTGTCACCGCGTTCGCGGCCACGATGGCGACGGTCAGACTCTTGGGCGACCACGTTATCGTCGCGCTCGGGCCGGTACGCACCGTGCGACTCTCTGGAACGTGCGCCGCCGCTGGAGCAATGACGGTAGTCCTCGCTCCGAGCCTGGCGATCGGACTCGTCGGGTTCGCACTGCTTGGGGTCGGTGTTGCGGTCGTCGTCCCGCTCGTGTTCGCAGCAGCCGGTCGTGTCGGTCCCCACCCCGCGCGCAGCATTGCCGGCGTCGCCGGCATCGCCTACGGCAGCGGCCTCCTCACGCCGGGAGTGATCGGCGGCATCGCCTCCGCCTCATCCCTGAAGACATCGTTCTGCGTCGTCGCCGGCCTGCTCGCAACGATGGCCCTAGCCGGTGGCGTGCTCCGCAGCCGCGACGAATAGCCGCCCGCACGCCAACTCCGGAGAGGCCGCTCTACGTCTTGCACGCCCCGGCGACAGCAGCCAGCGAGCGCGCCAGTCGCTACCGGATTCGCCCATGCAGCGCGACGCTGCGACGCACGCGTACCGGCGTTGGCCAGGTCGTGTCCCTCGACGTTGGGTTTTCTCAGCCGGCGAACGTAGCGAAGGTCCAGTGGTTTCCTTCCGGGTCTTCCACAGTGCAGTCGCGGGATGGGTAGTCGGTCTGGTCCACGAGTGGGTGCACAACCGTGGCGCCGACCGAGAGCGCTCGCTTCATCACAGTGTCAGGATCGGAGGTGACGACATGCAGAGAACTGGTTCCCGGTCGACAAGGCGTGCTGCGCTCCCCGCTGCTGGAGAGCAACACGCGACCGCCCTCAGGCCAATCCAATTGGCAATGGTGGACCGAGCCCCCGGTCTCGCCTGGGATCATCAGATCCTCGGTAAAGCCGAGCACCAGCAACCAGTCGCGCAGCTTCAACGCGTCGTCGCTTACGACGCTCGCCCATATGCTCGGCTGACGAATCCCACTGGTCCGTACGGGCATCGCTGACATAGGAGCATAGACGTGACCGTCCGGCTCTGACATGAGCCCGCCTCCACCAAGAATCGTGAAACAGAGCCGGGACCGCTATCGGTTTGCCGGGGTCTGCGCTCGAGGTAGCCGAGGCTCGCTACACACTGCCGTCGGTATGGCCCGGCAGGTTATCGACGCCGGATGCCGTTAGTCACCCCCGAAATGATCCGCGCGGCCAGCCCGTCGTCGAGCGGCTCATGACCCAGCGCGAGGCGATAGTAGACCGGCGCGTAGAGCAGGTCGAGCACCGTCTCGAGATCGAGCTCATCGCGGATCTGACCGCGCTCGATCCCCCGGCGCAGGATCACCTTGGTGGCCTCACGGCGTGGCGCCAGCCACCGCTCGCGGATCTGCTGCGCCAATAGCGGGTCCGATTGAGCCTGGCCGATCAGCTCGGCCATCAGCTCGCCCGCGCGATCTCGGAAGGCGTCGATCAGCCGGCCGATCTGTGTCTCGAGATCGTGCGCGATCTCGCCGGAATCCTCGAACACCATCGTCTCGCGGAAGTGGTCGAAGTAAGCGTCGACCACCAGCGCGCCGCGGCTCGGCCACCACTTGTAGATCGTGACCTTGCTGACGTGGGCGCGGGCGGCGACGGCCTCGATCGTCGTCGCCGTCAACCCGCCCTCGAGCAAGAGCGCCGCGGCCGCCTCGAGGATCGCCCGGTGGGCGCGCTCGCTGCGCGGCCGTCCGGCCCGACGGGGGGTCTCGGATGCCATCGGCGCAGCGTACCCGACTTAGTAGACGATGCGTACAGTATTATTATAGAACGGACCGTACATGAAACGCGCAACCGAAGTTCATAGTACGCAAGCAACTACTTCCACGCCGCCAGCCAATCCCGGCATCAGCCGCGGTCTGGTCCTCTTCTTTGCACTCGCCTGCGGCGTCGCGGTAGCCAACCTCTACTACGCGCAGCCGGTCCTCAGCACGGTCGCGCACACCTTCGGTGCCAGTTACGGCGCCGCGGGGCTGATCGTCACCTTCTCGCAGATCGGATACGCCGTGGGGCTCGCGCTGCTCGTCCCGCTCGGCGACGTCGTCTCGCGACGGCGGCTCGTGCCAGCGGTCCTTACGGTCACCAGCCTCGCCCTGCTGGCCTCGGCGCTGGCGCCGTCGATCGCCTTGCTCGCCGCTCTCGCGCTGATCGTCGGCGCCGGCTCGGTCGTCGCCCAGGTGCTGGTGCCGATGGCCGCAGCGCTCGCCGACGACGCCAACCGGGGGCAGATTGTTGGGTCCGTGATGACGGGCCTGCTGCTCGGGATCCTGCTCGCCAGAACCGTCTCCGGTGTAATCGCCGAGCTGGCCGGCTGGCGGGTCGTGTACTTCACGGCGGCCGCGATGACGATCATGCTGGCGGCGCTGCTCGCGCGCCGGCTCCCGCGCGAGGGCAGTCGCTCGCATATCGCGTACCGGACGCTGCTACGGAGCACCGTCGAGCTGTTCCTGACGCAACCGCGACTGCGCCGCCGGGCGCTGTACGGGGCGCTCGGCTTTGCGACGTTCAGCGTCTTCTGGACAACGGTCGCGTTCCTTCTGAGTGGCGCCCCCTACCACTACAACGACCTGACGATCGGTCTGTTCGGACTCGGCGGCGCGGCCGGCGCCCTATGCGCCAACTTCGCGGGTCGCTGGGTCGATCGTGGCCTGCACCACCACACGACGCTCCTGTTCGCGGCGCTCGTCGCAGTCTCGTTCCTACTACTGTGGTTCGGCCGCACCGACCTGGCGATGCTGATCGCGGGGATCCTCGTACTCGACGCCGGCGTGCAGGGACTGCAGGTCACCAACCAGTCGATCATCTACAGCCTCGTGCCCGACGCCCACAGCCGGATCAACTCCGCCTACATGGTCTGCTACTTCGTTGGCGGTGCCCTCGGCTCGGCGGTCGCCAGCGCAATCTACGACTCCAGCCAGTGGGCCGGGATTTGCGTGCTCGGAGCAGCACTCGGAAGCGTAGCCACGGCGCTGGCGGTCTACGACCACCTGACAAGACACACACCCGCCACCGATCAGGTGGCCGGCGCCGAGGAGCTGGCCGTTGCCTGCTAAGTCGAGACCGGACGATCCACTTCCTCGCCGCGCCGGCGACCGTGGACGACTCCTTTGGCGACGCGCGAGATTCAACAGACGCGGGCTCCATCAACCCACGGGCACTGTAACCCGCAGACTTGGGGGCCGGGTGGTCGCAGCTTCAAATCGTGTCTTCCCGATACGAAAGCCAGGCCGGAGGGTCAGCGACCGATCGAAATCAAGAAGTAAGCCGACTGAATGCGCGCCCTACCGTCGGTCGACGTGTCGAAACGACGGACGAGATCCGCGAACGCGGCCACGAACTCGTCCCACCGCCCCTGCGGCTCGAGCACGCGACGCGCGATCACGAACGGCCCGAAGTCATCTGAATACGTTCGGACCGCGTGCTCGACGGACGAGAACTCAAAATCGACGGTCTCGCGGACAACCAACGGCGATGCTCCAGCTGCCCGAAACACGTCTTCGATGTGCGCCTCGACACCCCACAGCGGTGGTGGCTCGACCCCGAGCGGCGGGGGAGGCATGAACGAACCAGAAAGTTTGAACAGCTCACCGGCGAAACCGTCGTTCACCCACGTCGTCATCAGAATCCGGCCACCGGGAGCGCAAACCCGAACCAGCTCCGCCGCCGCCCGAGCGTGATCGGGCGCGAACATCGCACCGAACGTCGAGATCACACGATCGAAACTCGCATCGGGAAACGGCAAATCCTGAGCATCGGCCTCGATCCACTCGACCTCGACGCCAGCAGCCAGAGAATGCGCTCGCGCCGTAACCAGCAACTCCGGCGTCACATCCACGCCGACGACCTCAGCTCCGCGCTGAGCCGCTGGAATCGCGATATTTCCGCCGCTTCCCGTACCGACATCCAGCACGCTCGTCCCAGGCTCTATGTCGGCCCGCTCGATAACCAACTGGCCCACCGGCGCGATCAGTTTCGAAAAACCTTCCCAGTCTCCCGCTGCCCAAGTCGCTCTCGTACGCGCTCGGAACTCCTCCTCAATGCTCATTGCGGCCTCCCCGGCTCGGTTCGCCACCCGCACCGTCGCCGGCGGCACTGACGCGAAGAACACCATCCCAGGGGCGACCCGTCAACGCTGCCGCCCGATTTCTCTGATTCGTTGGGTACCGATGCGGCAGGGATCGCACGACTCGCAACCGAACGACCTCAACGGACCGGTCCAGACAACCATCAGACCATCGCCACGCCTCTGCGTCGAGCGAGGAATCCCGCCCCGAGATCCACGCTGGCGGGCCGTTCCCCTTTGCCCGGACACCGGGACGCTCGCTTCCGCCGCATTCGCTTGCAGCGAGAGCCGTGCGGTCGAAAGGTCGACAGGATTCCGGGAGCCCTTGTCCGGGAGATCCCGAGCCCGCCGGCATCCGTGCGCTAGGAGTCGATCGTTCGGTAGAAGTCGAGAAGCGTTTGCGCGAGCGCGTGTGGGCCCTCGAGCGCGACATAGTGGCCGATGCCCTCGAGCGTGGCGTTGCTTAGGTGTTCGGCGACGTGGGTCATGGTGTGATGGGTGAACTCGCCGCCGCCGGCGCCGACGGCTAGCACCGGGATCTGGAGCTTGTTCTGGGCTACCAGCCCCTGGATCTCTTCGCCCTCCTCGAGCATGGAGCGATACAACCCACTTGCGCCGAGGAAGCCGCCGGGTCGGGCGAAGGTCCGGGTGAACTCGTCAACGTCCGATTCGCTGATGGCGCCGTCGGTTGCGCACAGGGAGGGGTACGCGTAGCCGGCGAGGAATTCGCGTTCATGACCGGCGAGCAGCATCTCCGCGATGCCGGGCGCAGCGAGCATCCCGATGTGCCACGCGCCGCCGTGGGTCACGTCGGCGAGCATCTCCAGTCCGAAACCGGGTAGTCCGGTTTCGATCGCGGCTAAGCTACGGACGAGCTGGGGATGCGTCGCGGCAACTCGAAAGGTCGCCGGCCCGCCGATGTCTTGGCCGGTGAGGTGCGCCGAGCCCAGGCCGAGTTCTTCGATCAACAGTGCCAGGATTTCGGCTGCTGTGGAGCTGGCGTATTCGCCCGGCGTCGAGTCGCCGAATCCGGGCAGATCGACGGCGTAGACGCGATGCTCAGCCGCGAGCAACGGGATCAGCTTATGGAACGTCCACCAGGTCTCCGGGAAGCCGTGGACGAGCAGGACCGCGGAGCCGTCAGATCCGGCGCTGACGTAGTGCAGATCGATACCGCTGAGGGAGTAGGTGTGATGGGTGACCTCGGGAATCGAGGCGGCGGCGGAAATGGCAGGCATAGCTGCTCCTCAGTTCGACAACTTAGTTGTCTACAATACTAGCAACCTGGTTGTCTATGCTGTAGGCATACCTCGTTCAGGGGCTGATCTCGCGTTGTTGCTGCTCGGCGGATTCCGTTCCTTGGCGGATGCCGCGAGTGTAGAGCTGGCCGAACGCGGGCACGCGAAGATCCGGCCGGTCCACGACTTCGCTATCCGCTCGATCGACGCCGGCGCCGACACGGCCTCGGAGCTCGGCCGCCAACTCGGTGTCTCGAAGCAAGCGGCCGCCAAGAAGATCGCCTTTCTCGAAAGCCGTGGCTATGTCCGCGGCGAGGCCGACCCGCGAGACTCGCGCCGCCGCCGGTTCACAGTCACCAGCGAGGGGCATGCGCTGCTCGCCACCGGTGAGCAAGTATTCGACGAGCTCCGCGACCGCTGGGCACAGCGCATCGGGGTCGAGGAACTCGAACGCCTTGAAGAAGCACTGGCCGACCTGGGGATCCGGACGCCGTCTCGCTTCGACGCTCCCGGCTGGTTCGCTGGCTCGTCCCCGGAATAGGCCCCAAACCGCAAGTCGTCACCCACAGAAACTCACTGGTTCGCGCGAGCGCTCCCGCGATCCGGTCGCCCGGGAGCGGACGACATTCGCTTGCTGCGCACGGCGCTACGTCGCCCCGAAGGACCCGACGCGATCGCTGTTTTGGAGCCGGCCCGGTCGAGCCCTTTGGCGAAACCCTTCCAGGGATCGCCGGCCAGCCCCGGGGGCTCGTGTTGCGGGGCGGGCACCGGTATCTTCGAGGTTCGCGCGGGCGTGTCCGAGGATGAGCGTGATCAGCAGGAGTGGTGCGAACCAGAGGATGTAGCTGTAAGCGAAGTAGTTGAGGCTGAGCTCGAAGAGGAGCAGGATCGCGGCGGAAGCCGCGGCGATTCCGGCGAGGTCGTCGCGCAGCTTTTCTCGCGGCAGCAGTAGGGCGGTCGAGACCGCGATCGCGATCGTCAGTGCGTGCAAGATGGCCGAGACGATGATCAGCCAATGCGCGCCATGGGTCAGCGATAAGCGGAAGAGCACTGCCCAGATCGTGTTCGTCTGGAGTCGTGTCGATTGGTAGCCGACTGTCTGTGAGAGAAACTCCGAGGGCGTGGAGTGCGCGAACGCGGGGACGAATAGGAGCCCGGTCGTGACCACGAATGCGCCGGCGAAGAGCGCGAGATCATGTCGGCTGCGACGGATCGCGAGGAGCGGCACGAGTGCCAGCGGGGAGAGCTTGGTCCAGCCGGCGATCGCGGCTGCCACGCCGGCGGATCGAGGCCGCCGGACGCAGAGCAGCGTTGCGACGAGCGACGCCGCGACGAGCGAGTCATTGAATCCGGTCGCGTCCTCGAACAGCGTGAACGGCAGCGCCAGCCAGCAGAACGCGAGCAGCATGCCGGTGTCCGTTCCGCGCTCGCGGCGTCCGAGCAGGAATAGCAGCGCCGCCGTGAGCATCGTGAAGGCGATTGTCGCCAGCCGCGACGCCGCTTCGCCGCTTGAGATGAGCGACGCGAACGGTATGTAGGCGAGGTAATTCGACGGGCCGTAGGCCGCGCTCCCGGGCGGGGAGCGTACATAGAGCGGCAGCCCGTGAACGATGCGCAACGCGCCCTGGATGCTGTCGGACGCGACATCCATGTAGGTGCCGGCAGGCAATTCCCAGGCCAGGTGAACCGCGATCAGCGCTAGCAGCCCGACGATGAGCCAACTGCGCGGAAGTTGCGATCGTAGCCCCGCGACCGGGACCTGCTGCGCCCGCGCGAGCAAGAACGTGCGCGCGGCGAGATAGACGAGCTGTGGGTAGAGCACGAGCATCGACCAAGCCCACCCCGACCCGCCGGCGAACGCGATCGCCAAAACCAACGAGAGAAACACCAGCAGGTCGAGATGAGGAAGCTGCAACGGCCGGCGCACGTCGACCAAGACCACGAGCACCAGTCCGCAGAACGGCAGCAGCGACCAGGCGTCGAAGACGGCCGGGAACGGCGCTTCGCGCATCCGCGGCACAGCGACCGCGACTGCCAAGAGCGCGACAAACGCGACCCGCTGCAACACTGGCGCGGCCCCGCGGACGGCCGGCCGAGCGGTCAGAGCAACACTCATCATCGTCTACATCGGCACCGTGACGACTGGTGTGAAACATCGTGCCGCCTGATTGCAACCCGGCACCCGTTTTGCCATCGCCCCACACGGGTAGGGAAGGCGCAATCGGACAATGGCTCCACGGCTACGTCGAGGTCGCCGACGCGTAAGGAGGTTGTGATGTTGAGGCACGTTGTTCTTGCTTAAGGGCGCGTGCGATGATCAGAGCGAGTCCCGGTGATCGCACGCGCAACCCAACCGCCGGCGCAAGGAACGCGACTGCGGGGTAAGTGCGCGTTGCACCTGTGGGCGCTCAGCCGGCGTAGCGTTGGAACGCGCTCATGACCAGCTTCGGCGTAATCGTCATCGGCGCCGGCCCTGCCGGCGAGGTCGCCGCCGGACGCCTCGCCGATCGCGGCCACGAGGTGGCGATAGTGGAGGCACGCCTTGTCGGAGGAGAGTGCGCGTTCTATGCGTGCATGCCCTCGAAGGCATTGCTCCGACCGGCCGAGGCGCTCGCCGAGGTGCGCCGGGTTCCCGGCGCAGCTGAGGCGGCGACTGGCTCACTCGACATTGCGGCGGCGCTCGCGAGACGTGATGAGGTCGTTCATGATCTTGACGATTCACCCAATCTCGAGTGGCTCAAGACTCGCGGTATTACGCTGATACGCGGCCACGCGCGACTCGACGGCGAACGCCATGTGCGCGTTGGCGCTGAGCGCCACGAGGCCCGCGAAGCCGTCGTCGTTGCCGTCGGGAGCGGGGCCGCGATCCCGTCGATCCCAGGTCTGGCCGAGGCGAGCCCCTGGACCAACCGCGAGGCCACAACGACCGAGGACGTTCCGGATCGCTTGGTCGTGCTCGGAGGCGGTGTGGTTGGAGTGGAGATGGCACAGGCCTTCAGCGAGCTCGGCTCGACTGTGTGCATCCTCGAGTCGGCGGGGAGACTCCTGGCACACGAGGAGGAATTCGCGGCTGAGGAGCTGCGCCAGGCACTGGTCGATCGCGGCGTCGAGATCAGGCTCGATGTCGCCGTCCAGCGAGTCGACCGCGACGGCGAGAGTGTCGTCGTCGAGCTCGAAGGCGGCGCCCGCGTCGTGGCCGACGAGATCCTTGTGGCGGTAGGCCGTCGCCCGCTCACCGACGATCTCGGCCTCGAGACGATCGGCCTTGAACCCGGGAAAGCGATCGAGGTCGACGACACGATGCGCGTGGCGGACCTCCCGTGGCTCTACGCGATCGGTGACGTCAACGGACGAGCGCTGTTCACGCACGAGGCCAAGCGCCAGGCGCGCGCGGTCGCAGAGCTAATCGATGGTGGCAGCGCACAAGTGAGTTCGGACGCGCGCGGCGTGCCAAGAGTTGTGTTCACCGATCCGCAGGTCGCAGCCGTCGGTCTGACGCTGAGCCAAGCCGTGGATCAGGGGATCGACGCGCATGCCTACGACGTGCCGAGTGCCGAAACGGCCGGCGCCAGTTTTCACGGCCGCGCCACCGCTGGGACTGCGCGCATCGTGGTCGACGAAGCGCGGGGCGTGCTCGTCGGTGCGACGTTTACGGGCGCTGAGGTCGCCGAATGGCTGCACGCCGCGACGATCGCGATCACGGCGGAGGTCCCGCTGCGAGCGCTGTGGGACGCGGTGGCGGTCTTTCCGACGCGCAGCGAGGTGTGGCTGAAACTGCTCGAGCGGCGCGAGAGGTCGCGACGTTTGAGCTCACAGCGCGCAGGGTAGGCCCGCCCGTCGCGATGAGCGGCGGCGATCGTTCCTACGGGGGCGCGCAGGGTACTGAAGCGGACCTGCCGGTGGCGTCACTTGACGCTTGGGTTGCCGGCGAATGCCGGTGGGCGAGGCTCGTGCGAAAAGTCAGACCGTCAGGCTGACGCGCTCTGTGCTCATCAATGCGTGAATGAGGCCGAGCTTCTCGGTAACCGTCGGTCCGATGACGAATGGGTAGAGATCGCCCGCGCCCATGCTACGGCTGAGCGCGTTGAGTGCATAGGTCATCGGCAGCCACTTGTCGAGCAGGCCGTTGATGCCGTCTGACGTGGCGGCGGGAAATGAGTAGAGCGGCGCCTCGTCGACGATGAAGACATCGGGTCCGGCGACCGTCACGCCGTAGGCGATCGATGTCTGGAGAGTGTCGCGGATGTGAAGGTAGTGGGCGAACGTCTCGGACCAGTCCTCCCAAGGGTGCGTGGTTGCGTAGGCCGACACGTAGCGTTCGGACCAGCCGTCGGGAGGGCCCTTCTCGTAGTGCCGTTTGAGCGCCTTCTGGTAGTCGGCGCGCTCGTCGCCAAACAGCTCGCGATAGCGCATGCGGGAAGCCGAGCCTGGCGGGCAGAGAATGGGCTCGTAGTAGTGGCCGATCTCGTGGCGCAGGTGTCCGAGAATCGTCCGGTATGGCTCATGCATCTGCGTTCGCAACTGTTCGCGGTGAACGTCGTCGACCTCGGCCAGGTCGAGTGTGATCACGCCGTCACTGTGACCGGTGCTCACCTCGCCAGAACGGCTGTTGAGCATGTCGAACGCGAGGCCGTCCGGACGCTCGCGATAGCCGACGACCGGCAGTTCGAGCTCGAGCAGCTCGAAGATCAAACGTCGCTTGGCCATTTCGGCCTTCGCGAGCCGCGCGCGGCCGGCATCGTCGTCGTCTGCGGGACGTGTGCGCGTCAGGGCACAGCTGAGGCAGTAGCCGCTCGGACCGGCCCGCCCGTTGCACGAGACGAGATCACGGTTGGCGCACGCCAGGCCATCGTGCAAAGGCGCGATCCCTCGTGCATCCCATTGGAAGGCGAGCGCAGTCCCGCAATGGAGGCACTCGAGGCTCTCGAATACGACGAGACGGTGGCAGATCGGACAGGCGAACGCACGCATTGGCGCCTCTGACTCTAGGGGTCGAGCCTCACGGCGTGTTCCTTCCGACGTCCGTATCGGCCGTGGTCTGTGGTGCTACCACCCGAATCCGTTGCGGAGACCTCAGGCGCCGAGGATAGGATTCGAGCGTGGTCGACCGCCTGTACTTCACGGATTCCGACGAGGCGAATGCGCTGATCGCGACGGAACCGATGGCGCTGCTGATCGGTTTCGCACTCGACCAGCAGGTCAGCGTGCAGAAGGCGTTTGCCGGCCCGCTGGCGCTACGCGAGCGCCTCGGCGCGATCGACGCCGAGACGCTCGCGACTAGCGATCTCGAGCCGGTGTTCCGCGCGAAGCCGGCAATCCACCGCTTTCCCGGGGCAATGGCGCGACGCGTGCAGGAGCTCTCCATTCATGTCCGCGACCACTACGGAGGAGACGCCGCGCGCGTATGGAGCGACGCCGGCGATACGGAGCGACTACGCGCGAATCTGGCTGCGCTTCCCGGATTCGGCGAGATGAAGATCAAGGCGTTAGGCTCGGTGCTCGCCAAACGCTTCGACGTCGACGCTGCCCGCGGTCTGGTGCCTTCGCATCCCACGCTTGGTGATGTCGACTCTGCGCAGGCGCTCTTGGACTACCAAGCGGCCAAACGGGCCCACAAGTCAGAGTGGATGCGAGAGCACCCGCGCGCGTAGCCGCGGGCCTGCGAGGGCTCTGCGGCCCACGTTGACTAGACCTCTAGGTGCCCCGCTAGCTGTTGAGAGGAGGTAATCGCTCGCGCGAGTGCCTCCATCAGCTCGGCTGCCCGGAAGGGCTTAGCGATGTAGCCGTCCATGCCGGCGGCCAGGCATTTCTCGCGGTCGCCGCTCATCGAGTGTGCGGTGGCCGCGATGAGCGGCAGGTGCGTTGACTTGTCCTCGCGCTGGCGGATCATGCGCGCCGTCTCGTAACCATCCAGCTCAGGCATCTGGCAGTCCATCAAGACGGCTACGTAGGCGGTCTGCTCGATTGCCTCCAGCGCTTCGAGCCCATTACTGACGACCTCCGAGCGGTATCCGCACCGGTCGAGCTGGCGAACTGCGAGCATCTGGTTGACTGGGTTATCCTCGGCGACGAGGACCAGCGGCGCTGCCTGGGTGAGGTTGCCGAGGCGGTCTCGTTCGCCCGTTCCGCTGAACGTGAGCGGATCGCGGGTCGTCTGATTCTGTTCGTGTTCAGCGGCGATTGGGAGTTCCACCTCGAACCAGAACGTGCTGCCCTCGCCAGGCGCGCTGCGGGCGCCGATCGTGCCCCCCATCATCTGGACGAGCTGCGCAGAGATCGTCAGCCCAAGCCCTGTCCCGCCATACCGGCGCGCGACGCTGTTATCGGCCTGGGTGAACGGCTGGAAGAGGCGTGCGAGCGTCTTCTCGTCAATCCCGATGCCAGTGTCGCTGACCTCCACACGGAGGTGGGTCGTTTCGTCGCTGGTAGTGGCGCGGACGTCGACCGTAATGTGGCCCTCGCTTGTGAACTTGACTGCGTTTGCCAGCAGGTTGACCAGGACCTGACGTAGCCGCCCCGCGTCGCCGTAGAGCCAGCCGGGAAGGTTGTGGGATTGCACGTCGAGGCGGATGCTCTTGCGGCGGGCCTCCGGCAGCATCAGTGAGCAGCATTCGGCGATCGTCTCCGATAGGGAGAAGCTGCTCGGGGCTAGCTCGAGCTTGCCCGCCTCGATCTTGGAGTAGTCGAGGAGGTCGTTGATCACGACCAGCAGTCCCTCGCTCGAGGAGCGCACGATCTCCGCGAAGTGGCGCTGCTCGTCGTCCAATTGCGTCTCCAGCAGCAGTTCGGAGGTGCCGATCACCCCGGATAGCGGTGTGCGTAGTTCGTGGCTGATCGTGGCGACGAACACCGATTTCACGCTCGACGCCTCGACCGCGTCGTCGCGCGCGCGGGCGGTGAGCAGAACTTCCTCGGACAGCTCATTCGTCCTGAGTTGCAACTGCGCGACTAGTCGCGCTTGGCGCTCGCGCACGAAGGTGACGACGCCAGCCATGAGAGTTACTACGGAGACGTAGCTGACGAACAACTCCGCCTTGCCGGTGAGGTGCATCCAAAACACGAGCGCGGCTGCGAACGACAGCGTCATCCAGGCGAGCGACGCGAGGACATAGCGGCGCGAGAAGAAGTAGGCGCCTGTGATGATCGGCCAGAGGTAGAAGAGCGGCGTCGCGCCGAGCGGTCTCGTCGTTGCGCAGGTAGCGGTGATTACGGCTATTCCCACGAAAGGGGCGAGCCGCAGCAGGACTACCCGCGGTGGTCCGATGGCCACCAGCAAGCCGGCCGCCGTCAAGACCATCGCGAGTACCAGTTGGGAGACGCGGCCGCTCGTCGTGGCCCCAGGCAGAATCAACCCCAGGTAGGAGTTGATCGCGCCGAGCACGAACATCGAGAGCACGATGCGCCGCAAGAGGTGCAGATCGCTCTGATCCAGAGCAGGCGACCGGATCGGCCTCGGCAGATCCGCGTTGCTCCGTGGCGAAGCCATTACTGGGTGTATCGGCCCGGCCACGGGTCATATTAAGCGCGACGCGTACGCAGGAGGTTGGGCTCGGCCGGCGAAAGATGAGGGTTCGGCACGAGCCGTCCAAGCGCCGTGCCGCGACGGCCCTAGGCGCCGGCGTGATCGCCGCTCGCGCTCGACGTTGCTCAGTCAACGAGCGATGCCGCTCTCCGGTTTATCCGGTCTTTGCTGGTCGCCCGAGCTAAATCTGGGCTGCGCCCTACCAACGGGACGCTCGCGTGCAGCTCGCTCGAGCCTGGGCGTCGGCTCGAGCAACCCTGAACCGGCCGCGTGTAGCCCCGCAGCTCTAAGTGCAGATGCGTACTATTGCACGCAATCTTGCAGCTTTGAGAGGGCTTGCGCAGAGATGCGTAGGTTTGCCATACTACGAACGTCCAGTCCGACGCTAAATCGAAAGGCAGTCTCATGCCCCGCGTTTCGTAGGACATAACTGCTGCAGCTGCGCTGGCGAGAGTATCTCGTAGTGGCTGCTGACGCACGCGACCCAGCGAGTTCAGCGAAACTCGTCTGGCTCGTCGCGTTGATTTGTCAACTGGACACCCGGGATGGTTTTGCACGCCCGGGTGTTCTGTCGTTGTGGCGGCGCTCGTGGGCGGCCGAACGATCCGGAGCGAGTCTCAGGCGATGGCTCGGTCCGCCGCGGGCGGGGTGGCCGTGTTCTCGCGCGGGCCGATCCAGCGCGCGAGCGCAGCGATGAGCGTTTGCGCTCGGACCGGTTTGGTCAGATAGTCGTCCATGCCGGCGGCCAGGCAGCGCTCGCGATCGCCGGTCATCGCGTGTGCGGTCATGGCGATCACGGGAGTGTGGCGTGTGCCGTTTTCGCGGCGGCGGAGCTCCTGGGTTGCTTGATAGCCGTCGACGTCGGGCATCTGGCAGTCCATCAAGACGGCGTCATAGGTTTGTGACGCGAGAGCCTGGAGTGCTTCGCGTCCGTCGTTGACGACATGCACGTGGTAGCCGCTGCGCTCGAGCTGGCGCACGGCGACGAGGCGGTTGACCGGGCTGTCCTCGACGACCAGGATCAGCGGGGCGCTTGGGGTGGCGCGACGCTTGCTGAGGTGCAGTATCCGTTCGCGCGCAGGCTGGACCACGCTCGCGACCGTTTCCGGCAGCGTCAGCTCGAACCAGAACTTGCTGCCGACGCCCGGTGTGCTTTCGGCGCCGATTGTTCCGCCCATCAGCTCGACGAGCTCCTTGGCGATCGCCAGGCCGAGGCCGTTGCCACCGTAGGTACGGGTGGTTGAGCCGTCGGCTTGCGTGAACGGCTCGAACATGCGGTCGAGAATCAGCGGGTCGATCCCGATTCCGGTATCGGTGACCTCGAAGCGGATGCGATCGGCGCTCGGCTGGCTGACGCGTACCGTGACGAAGCCCTCGGGAGTGAACTTGACCGCGTTGGAGACGAGGCTTCCGAGCACCTGCCTGATTCGGGTTCCGTCACCACGCACGCGGCGCGCCAGTCCCGGGCCGATCTGCAGATCGAGTTGCAGCTGCTTGGCCTGCGCGTCAAGGACGGCCGGGGCGCAAGCCTGCTCGATCGTTGCGTGCAAATCGAGCTCGCCGAGGTCGAACTCGATACGACCGGTCTCGATCTTTGAGATGTCGAGAATGTCGTTAATGATCCTCAGCATCTGCTCGCTCGAGGTGGCGACCTGTTCGGCGTAGGCGCGCTGCTCCTCATCGAGCTGCGTGTCGAGCAGTAGCTCGTTCATACCGATCACGCCGTTCATCGGCGTGCGGATCTCGTGGCTGACGTTGCGCAGGAATGCCGTCTTCATGTTCGAGGCCTCGACCGCTTCGTCGCGGGCGCGCCGGTAGGCGTCGTTGAGCGCGAGGAGGCTTTCGAGACGCTGGCGGCGCTCACGGGCAAACAACGCGACGAGTCCCAGGAGCGGCAGCGGGGCGAGTACGGCGACCGGAGCGCGGTGGATCTCCTCGGCGACGAGAAGTGCGACACCCGACAGCGCTGCGTCGACCGTGTAGACCCAAGTCTCGGGCAGCTGCTGGCGGAGCGTCGCGCCCCACTCGATCGCGTAACGCAGGCCCGACACGGCGAAGTCGACGCTGAACTGGGCCGCGAGCGCTCCAACCAGCAGCCATGCGCCGGCGTGATCGGGGGTCACATGCGCGATCGCGAACAGCGCGACGGGGCCGATTGCAAACCAGGAATCGCCGACCGCCTGCACCATGCGGGTCGGTTGGAGTTTGCCGTTCACAAGGTCGGGGATCCGGGCGAGTAGGAATCCGAGAACAACCGCAATTGGGACGAGTGCAACCGGCATCGAGAAAAGCAGCGGAATGAAGGCCAGCTGTGTCGGGACGGTGCAGCCGAACGGAGTGTCGATGCGAATCCCGCGTGCGAGCACCAGCACCAGCAGACAGGCCGCTGCAGGCGCCACCGCGAAGCTGTGCGGTGGTGCAAGCAGCCACAGCGCCGTAACGGCCGCGACGAACCCACAGCCGACAACACCTTCGGCGATCCGCCCGCGGACCGTCATCGGCGAGCGTGGCCGTTGCAAGGTCTCAGCGATCACCACGTCGTCCTCGATGCTCGGCTGGCGCAGCATACTTTGCAATATCGGCCGGTTTACAGGCGATCTTTACTCTTCGGCCCCCCGCTGAGTGGGGCTCCGACGCGCCACGGCCGCACATCGAGCGCCCAGGCCCGACACGCGAGGGACCCGGACGGGGTGGCCGCATGCCCGGTAGCCCTCGCCGCCCTTAGAACATCCGGCCAGCGCGCGCGTTTGGCCCTCAAGCCGGCGAGCGGGGGACGCTGAGCCACAAGGAGGCGGTAATCGCTCCTTGGCCACCTAATCCTAACCGGTCCGAGTGAGGGCGTCGATACAGTGATGGAATGCAGTTGAAAGAACGCCAATCACCGGCGGCCGTGATGCCGTCGAACCGCGAGATCCACTCCTGGCTGATGGACATGGATGGCGTGCTGATCCATGAGGGCGACGCGATCCCGGGTGCGACGGAGTTCTTGGACCGGCTGCGGGCGCTCGATCTGCCGTTCCTCGTCCTAACCAACAACTCGATGTACACCCGCCGCGACCTCGCGGCGCGGCTGCGCACGATGGGGCTGAAGGTGCCCGAGGAGGCGATCTGGACCTCGGCGCTCGCCACCGCGCGCTTCCTGCACGACCAGCGCCCCGGAGGGTCGGCGCACGTGATCGGCGAGGCCGGCCTGACGACCGCCCTGCACGAGGTTGGCTACACGCTCAGTGACCGCAACCCCGACTATGTCGTGCTCGGCGAGACGCGGACCTACAGCTTCGAGCACATCACCAAGGCGATTCGCCTGATCGCCGGCGGCGCGCGATTCATCGCCACCAACCCGGACACGGTCGGGCCCACGCCCGATGGTCCGCTGCCCGCGACCGGCTCGGTCGCTGCGCTGATCAGCCGCGCCAGCGGCGTTGAGCCCTACTACGTCGGCAAGCCAAACCCGCTGATGATGCGCTCGGCGCTGAACAAGATCGAGGCGCACTCCGAGCACACGGTGATGATCGGCGACCGAATGGACACCGATGTCGTCGCCGGTCTCGAGGCCGGGCTGCACACGATCCTGGTGCTCACCGGCGTCAGCACCCGCGAGTCGGCGGAGCGCTACCCCTATCGGCCGTCGGCGATCGTCGAGTCGATCGCCGACATCGTCGACGAACTGCGGGTGCCACGCGAACCGGTCGCAAGCGCGCTACGTCGTGAAGCGGTTGCCTGAGCGGCATTCGAAGCCGCCCAAAAACAGCTCACCTCACTTCTCGATCGTCACCAACGTTCCGATCGGGGTGTAAGGCCAGACCTTAGCCGCGTCGGCGAGTGGCAGCTCGACGCAGCCGAGGCTCTGCGGTGTGCCGTAGGAGGCGCGCGGGAACTCGTGGATTGCGTCGCCGCCGTTGAAGTAGCTGATGTAGCGGATCCCAGGGTCGTGGTAGTGCGTGCCATCCGGGTTCGTGCCGCTCATCGTGCCGACGGGGACGTGCTCGAAGACGGCGAAGGTCCCCGGCTTGGTCGGAGACTCGGGGATGCCGGTGTTGCCAGGGGAGTGCACGATGACGCGGCCGGCGCTCCAGAGCGTCAGCGATTCCGGGACTTCCTCGTGCACGTAAACGTAGCTGTACGGCGCACCCGACTGCGCGTCGGCGATTGCGGCGCCGAGCAGCGTTCGCCAGACGACTGGTCCGGCGATGCCGTCAACCGCGAGTTGATGGTCGTGCTCGAACGCCATCACAGCGCCGCGCGTAATCGTGTTTGGCTGGCCCGGGCGCCACAGCGCTTTGAGCTCGGCCGGAGTGTTCGGGTAGCGCCACGTGAACGTGCCGGCCGGTGGCTGGATCGCGGCCTGCGTCTGTGCCAGCGCGGTGCGCGCAGCCGGTACACCCGTGGGACTCCACGCGATCGGCAGGTAGCCCTGCTCGGCCAGCAGCTGTTCGAGGCGCAAGGTCGAGCCCGGTGCGACTGACCAGGAGATCGTGTTGGCGGTCTGGGGGGTGGGGGCGGACGGCTCGGTCAGCGCGATTGGCTTGGGGAACTCGACGCGCACGTTGCTGGCGAGCGGGAAGCCGGTGCCCGACGGGCGAAACACGAGCGTGTGAGTGTCGACCTCGCGCCAGCTGCCGGGCGTCGCCGGCGCGAGCGTCGGCAGCGTCGAGCCGAGGACCTGGGCGATCGGCTTTGAGAACGTCAGGTCGATCGCTGCCGTCGGCGCCAGCGCGGCGCTCGGCGCCGGGCTCGCGAGCACCAGCGCTGCGCTCGAGCGCGGGAACCAGGTGATCGCTTGCGGTGGGCCGAGAAGCTCCCACGGACGTGCTGCGGCGGCGAGCTCGATCGTCCCCGATGGGGCCTGGGTCCCAAGGCTGAGTGTCCGCCGCCGGCCGTCGAGCGGCCGGGCGACGAGGTGGCCCGGCGCGCCGGCCGCGACCTCGCTGACCGGCTGGTCAAAGACGACCCGCAGTGACGCTCCCGTGGCGAGCGTCAGCCACGGACGCTCGACGCGTGCGAGCGGCGCGCGCACCGTCAGCTGCTCATCGCGCCTAGAGCCAAGCGCCCAGCGCAGCCAGCTCGGGCGGCGGATCACGACGTCGACCGATACGACCTCGCCTGGGCTGAGCTTGGTCAGTGGCGTCAGGCGCCCGTCGTGAACGGCGAGCGCAATCCGCTGGCCGTCGGGGGCAAATGCTTCGGCCCGCTCAAGGGTGCCGCCGAGCGGCGGCACCTTGACGCGCGCCAGCGCCGTCGCGTCGGGTGAGAGCGAGGGCTCCGAGAAGTGGGTGAGCAGCAGCAGCGCGACGACAGCGAGCGTCGCAGCTATGGCGGCGGCGATGGCAGCGGCCAGTGCGGCTGGGTGGCGGCGACGCCAAGAGGGCGGCGCGCCGCTTGCGAACTGCGGTCCGAGCGCCATTCAAAGAGGATAGGCGGCGCGCTAGATGTGCTCGGTGGTTGTCCGGATAGTAGGCTTGCGGAGTTGACCGAACGTCGGGGGCCTGAGGGTGGGCCACAGCGGTGGTCACACTCAGCCAACTTCGGAGTCAAAGGCGGTCGGCGTGGATTTGTTGGACAGGGGGGTCCTGGATGAGCTGCGTGTGCTCGGGGAGGACGACCTTCGCGACTTGGTGGAGCTCTACTACACGGACGTCGTCGCGCAACTGGCCAGCATCCGTGTGGCGCTAGCGGAAGGCGATGCGGAGGGTGTCGGGGCCGGTGCACATCGCATCAAAGGAGCCAGCTTGAGCATCGGCGCGGCGCACGTGGCCGGTATTGCGTCCGAGCTCGAGACCGCCGGCAAGGCAGGCGAGCTGAGTGGTGCGCCGGAGCTGATCGCGTCCATCGAGCGTGAGCTCGAGCCGACGCTAGTGGCGCTCAACAGCGAGTTTTCGCTCGACCAGACCGACTGAGCGCCCCGACGGCACAACAATGAGGTTTGGACTTCTCACAGGCGGCGGCGACTGTCCCGGGCTCAACGCGGTCATTCGTGCCGTTGTGCGCCGGGGCTTGGAACAGGAGGGCGACACCTTCTGGGGCTTTCGCTACGGCTGGGCCGGCGTGCTGGCGGGAGAGACGATGGAGCTGACGTTCGAAAGCACAGCCGGTCTGCTTCCGCGGGGCGGCACGATCCTCGGCACCTCGCGAACCAACCCGTTCGCCGACGGCGCCGACGGGCTTTCGCTGATCGCTCACGCGCTCGAGCGCGCACAGCTAGACGTTCTGATCCCGATCGGCGGCGATGACACCCTCAGCGTGGCGCTGCGAATGGCCGAGGCCGGCATGCCCGTGGTCGGCGTGCCGAAGACGATCGACAATGACCTCAATGCGACGGACTTCACGTTTGGCTTTCACACCGCGGTGCAGATCGCGACCGATGCGATCGACCGTCTGCACACGACCGCGGAGTCCCACAACCGTGTGATGGTGCTCGAGGTCATGGGACGCCACGCCGGCTGGATCGCGACCTACGCCGGCATGGCCGGCGGCGCCGACGCGATCCTCGTACCCGAACGGCCGTTTGACGTCAAGGAGTTGTGCGCTCGCCTGGTCCACCGCCACCGTCGCGGCCGGACGTTCTCGATCGTCGTCGTCGCCGAGGGCGCTACGCCGAAGGAGAGCTTGGCGACCTCCACCACCCACGAGGGCACCGACGCTTTCGGTCACGAGCGGCTGGGCGGCATCGGCGCCGCGCTCGCCGAGGAGATCGAGGAACAGACCGGCTTTGAGTCGCGCGTCACCGTGCTCGGTCACGTACAACGCGGCGGCACGCCCACCGCATACGACCGCGTGCTGGCAACGCGCTTTGGCGTCGCCGCGATCGACGCCGCGAGAGGCGGACGCTTCGGTGTGATGGTGGCGCTCCAGGGCACCGACATCGTCGAGGTGCCGCTGGCTGATGCGTTGCGTGAGCCGAAGCTGCTCGACCCGGCCTTCTACGAGACTGCCGAAGTCTTCTTCGCCTAGCGTCGCGGCGCCTGGGGTCGGCGCGCGCGCGGACTCGCCGTTCAGGCGCGCTCGCCGACGGTTGCCATCGTCGTCCCGCGTTGACCCTGCGCGTCGACCAGCAGCTTGAAATCGTGCGGACTCGTCGCGGCGGTCATCGCGTCCTCGAGCGAGACGCGGCCCGCGGCGACGTGCTCATAAAGCGCCTGGTCGAAGCTCTGCATGCCGTCGTAGCCGCCCTCGCTGATCACGTCGGTCAGGTCCATGATCTCAGTGGGGTAGAGGATCTTGTAGCGAACGCGACCAGTCATGCGCAGGACCTCGCAGACCGGGACGCGTCCGCCGTCCACGCCGGGCACGAGCCGCTGTGAGATAACGCCGCGCAACGTGCCGGCCAGCAGCGAGCGGATCTGCTGATGGTGGTTGGGAGTGAAGAACCCAAGGATGCGGTTGATCGCCTCGCCGGCGTCGAGCGTGTGCAGCGAGGAGAGCACGAGATGGCCGGTTTCGGCCGCCGAGATCGCCGTTGTGACTGTCTCTTCGTCGCGCATCTCGCCGATCAGGATCACGTCGGGGTCCTGGCGCAGAACGCGACGCAAAGCGTCTTTGAACGAAAGCGTGTCGACGCCCACCTCGCGCTGGCCGATCAACGAGAGCTGGTTGTCGTGAACGAACTCGATCGGGTCTTCGATCGTCACGACGTTCGCCGCACGGGTCACGTTGATGTGGTTGACCATCGCCGCCAGCGTCGTCGACTTGCCCGACCCAGTGGTGCCGGTGACGAGGATGATTCCGCGCCGCTCCTCGGCCATCGTGGCCACGACCGGCGGCAGCAACAGCTCCTCGATCGTGTGCACACGATGCGGGATGGCGCGGGCTACGAGCGAGATCCCGCCGAGCTGGCGGCGAACGTTGACGCGAAAGCGCGCGACGTCCGCAATCTCGCGTGAGACTTCGATCTCGCGCCTCTCCTCGAACTCCGCCAGCTGCGGGCCGCTGCCCAGCAGCTCGCGCACCGAGGCCTCGAGGTCGTCGGCATCGAGGACGGGCCACGGGCCGCCCGTCAGCGGCACGAGCTCTCCATGAACGCGGGCGATCGGGACCGATCCCGCGCTCAGGTGAAGATCGGAGGCGTCGCCGGCGACGAGTGCACGCAATGCTTGATCGAGCGCAATCACCCAGCATGCATCGTCCTGTACGCGCGAGACCTGGAGTGAAGCGGGGCGAATTACGGACGTCTTGCAGGGAATGGAGCCGTTAGCGGCCGCCGCCGTTCGTCTGACCGAGCCAGCGCCTAACCGCGCTGGGCTCCGTCGCGCCAGTCGCTAGAGCTGGGAGCGGAGCATCCAGAGCTGCTCCTCGAGCGCTCGCAGAACCTCGATCAGCACGTCCTGTGAGGCGAGGTCGAGCTCGCCAAGCCGGTCCATCCGAGTCCGCGTCCGCTCACTGACCTCTGCGACGCGGCGGACGAGCTCGGCGACGACTGCGTGATCGGTGGTTGCGGCCGCTTCAATCGGGCCGTCTTCGTCGGCGGCACTCACCGCGCTCGCCTGGCCGTCGGGGAAAACGCCAACGGCTACCGAGCGCTCGGCTACGGCGTCAGAGAGCTCGCGCCAGGAGGCGACGAGCTCGTCGAGATAAAGGTGAAGCGGGCGAAAGAGTGGGCCAACGACGGTCCAGTGCAGCTGCTTGCCGACAAGTGAGAGGTCGACCAGCTCAACCAAGGTCGCTTGAAACTGGCGTCCAATCTCCTCGCGCTCGTGCGTACCAAGAGCCGGCAGATGCGCGCTACCGGGGGTTGTGGTCATCCTCTACTCCTTGTCGTCTTGATGCTCGTGCGTCGCGCTGGCGGCGCTGTCGCCCACTCGATCGGTAATGATAGGCGCGCATGGTCACGCGTGGTCGGCGTCTGGTGATGTCTGTAATGGTCGCCGCCCTGGTGGCGTTCGTCGGCTTTACGACGGCACGGTCGCAGGCCACGACCGCTGCGGCCTGCGGCGCGGCGACCACGAGTACGGTCATCGCGGCCGACGAATTCGTCGCCAGGGGCATCTACCTCGGCGAGCTCGCCAGCGATGAGGTCTACAACGACCTCGCGCATGTGGAGGGCTCGAAGGCGCTCTTGATCGCGGTGGCCGACGGCAACAAGGTTGCGGTACGCAAGGCAACGAAGGCGCTCGTATACAGGCCGGCCTGGCACATCGTTCGCCTGCGCATCCTGTCGAACTCCGGTGCGGTGCTGGCCGACGTCGGCGGCCCCCATGTGATCGCCCCGGTAAGTGGGAAGCTCACCTCTCACGGGAAGGTCGTCGGCACCTTTGTGATGAGCGTCCAGGACGACATCGGCTACGAGTTGCTCGTCACGCGCTTCACGAACCTTCCGATCGAGCTGTACTCCGACGGCAAGCGGTTGCTCGGGATGCTCTTTGGCGACACCGAGGCGCCGGCAACGGTGCCACCGGCAAACACGGCGCTAACCGTGGGCGGCCATCCCTTCCTGGCCGTTTCATACACTGCAAACGCGTTTCCGAGCGGAACGCTGACCGTGCTGATCGCGGTCCCAAAGCCGAGCGCCACACTCGCAAAGGAGCCCTGTGCGGTGATCAGCGCCAACACCTACGGCATGGTCGCCGAGCACATCGCTGCGCAGTACATCCTGCCTCGGGAATACGGCAGCTTCGTCACGCTCGACCACGCGTTTGGGCCAAGCATGATCTTCGTTCGCAGCGGCCCGACACAGATCGCCGGCACCTCGGCCGACGGCCCGAAGAAGATCCCGCTCAGCGGTAACTTCACCTACGCCGGGCAGCAGTGGGACGTCTTTTCCTTTGTGGCTAAGCCACCAGCACGGGTCTACCTGCTGTTCCCGGCTTCGCTCGCGTCGACGGGCAGCACCGACAGCAGCGGTGCCAGCGGCACGACCGCTACCACCGGCGCGAGCGGCACGACCTAATGAGCGCTGCGCCAGCTGGCGGACACGGCCGGCGAGGTCGCTGTGCGGCCGCTCACCGGCCTGGCCTGCGCGCCTGGCTGCTCGCGGCCGTCGCGCTCGCGCTCGTCGCGCTTGCCGTGCGTGCCGAAGCGTCGTCGGCTTCGCCGACGGCGTGTGGGAGCGCGAGCGCCGGGGTGCATTTCAGGTTTGACAACAGCATCGTGCGCGCGATCTACGCCCGTGAGCTGAACGGCCCCGAGGTGACCGCGGATCTCGCCCACGTCACGGGCGCAAGCGATCTCGTCAGCGCCGTTGCCAACGACGATGCGGCGGCGACGCTGACCGCGGTGACGCGGATCGTCTACACCCCCGGCTGGCACATCGTTCGCCTGCGCGTGTTGGACAGCTCCGGTCGCGTGCTGGCCGATGTCGGTGGGCCAACGGTACTCGCGCCGGTCTCCGGGAAGCTCGTCTCGGGCGGCACCGTCGTCGGCAGCTTCCTGATGAGCGTCCAGGACGACCGCGGCTACGGCAAGCTGGTCAGCCATCTCGTCGGAACGCCGATCGTGATCTACCGGGACGACACTCGGGTCTACACGTCGATCACGAACCCACCAAGCTCGCTGCCCGGCGGGCCGACATTGACCATTGGCACCACCAGCTACGACGTCGATGCTTTCAACCTCGAAGCGTTTCCGAGCGGCACCCTGCGGGCGGTCGTACTGATCGCGCCGCCCTCGCCGACACTCGCCGCGAAGAGTTGCGCCGCGGTGCGCCTGCAGAGCGCCGCGACGGTCGCCGCCAACATCGCGATCGGCGTGGACGTTTCAGGATCGCCGTTCCTGACGCACCCCAGCGCGTTCGTCGGAGCGGTGCTCGAGTGGCTGCCGTCGCCGACCGCGGTCTTCGTGATGCGCGGCCGCACCGAGGTTGCCGGATCCAACGAGCAGATCGGCAGTACCTATCCGCGGCCGCCGAAGACTCTGCCGCGGAGTGGAAGCGTCAGCTACGACTCGGCGCACTGGTTGGTCACCTCGTTGGAGCCGTTCCGGCCAGACCGGATCTACGTGCTGGAGCCGGCCTAGCGCGTCAGGCCATGGCGAGCGCCAACCGCAGATCCGGGTCGGGCGACGGTGGCTCGCCTCCCGAGGAGCAGCCCGGAGGCCGTCGCGCTGGCCTGCGGCCGGAGCATGGCGCTCTGGCTGGCGTGCTCGCGCTCTCGTGCGCGCTCGAGTTCAACGACCTGAGCCAGAACGGCTTCGCCAACATCTACTACTCAGCGGCAGTCAAGTCGATGCTGCGTTCGTTTCACAACTTCTTTTTCGTTTCGTTCGACCCGGGCGGCCTGGTGAGCGTCGACAAGCCGCCGCTCGGTCTGTGGCTCGAAGCGCTGAGCGCCAAGATCTTCGGCTTCGCGCCGCTGCCGCTGCTGATCCCGGAAGGGATCTGCGCGGTGCTTGCGGTGGCGGCGATCTACTTCATCGTGGCACCGCGATTCGGAGTGCTGGCAGGTTTGCTGAGCGCGCTCGCGCTCGCGGTCTTTCCATCATTTGTCGCGGTCGGTCGCGACAACACGCTCGATTCGTTGCTGATCCTGCTGACGCTCCTCGCCTGCGGTCTGGCCCTGCGGGCGATCGAATCGGGCCGCACGCGCACGCTCGTGCTGAGCGCGCTAGTCGTCGGGGTGGCCTTCAACACGAAGTCGCTTGCGGCGCTTTTGTGCGTACCGGGGATCGGGGTCGGCTACCTCGTCTGTGCGCCCGGCGCGGTTCGGCGCCGGATCGGCCAGCTAGCGCTCGCCGGCGCGGTGCTGGTTGTGGTGGCGGCGTCCTGGTCGCTGGCGGTCGAGCTGACGCCGGCGTCGCAGCGTCCCTACGTTGGCGGCTCGACGAATAACTCCGAGTTCCAGCTCGAGTTCGGCTACAACGGCTTTGGCCGCGTCGGCGGCCAGGCGGGCGGACCCGGCACGCTGCCGCCGAGCGCGGTAACTGACGTTCCGCTGATCAGGACCCCGAACGCGAACGCTGCGACCCCCGTCGCCAGGATCGCCGGCGCGGCGACGAAGACCGCGGTAAAGGCGACCGGCCCGGTGCGCCGGACGATGCCGATCCCCTTCCCGGAACCCGCGACGCCGAGCCCGGTGAGGATCTTCCGTGTCGGCCTCGGCGATCAGGCCGGCTGGATCGTGCCGCTCGCGGTGATCGGCATGCTTGGGATCCTGTTCGTCCTCTCGGGTCGCCGTGATCGGCGGACCGGTGTGTGGTTCGTGCTCGGTGGGTGGTTTGCCACAGAGCTGGCGGCGCTCGACTTCTCCAAGGGCATCGTGCACCCCTATTACGCCTCGGCGCTCGGTCCCGGGCTCGCCGCGATGGCTGGCGCCGGCGCCGCGGCGGTCGTCTGGCTCGTGCGCCGCGACGATCCGCGTAAGGCGCTCGTGGGGATTGGGCTGGCGGTGCTCGCGACGGTGACGACGGCGCTCGTCGAGCTGAAGCTGATCGACCGTGAGGACTACCCCCACTACTGGCGCCTGCCGCTGGTCGTGCTGTGTGTCGCGGGCCTCGTCGCGCTCGTGCTGTGGCGTCGTCGCGCGGGCTGGATCGTCACTGGGCTCGTCCTCGTATTGCTCGTTGCGCCGGGGCTCTACAGCCATAGCGTCTGGGACGCACCGGTCGACGGCACGTTCCCGACGGCCGGGCCCTACAACGATGCCGGCTACGGTGGGATCGACGTCGCACCCGGTGGCGTTGATCTGAACAAGGCGATGGCCGCCTACCTGCGCACCCACGATGCGACGAAGCGCTTCACGGTGTTGACGGAGTCCTCGGACTCCTCGTCGCCGCTGATCCTGCTCGGTTTGCACGCCGCGGCGATGGGGGGCTATAACACGACCGATCCTGCGCTCAGCGCCGACGGGCTCGCAACGCTCGTGGCCGATGGAGAGGCGCGCTACGTCGCCCTAGGCGGCTCCTACTGGGATCGCGGCGGCAACGCGGCGATCACAGCAGCGCGCCTCGTCTGCCAGCCGATTCCCCAGGCGAGCTGGGATCCCGCGCAGGCCTCGAGCCGGGCGTTCTACCTAGTCGACTGCGCCGGTCGCGCGGCGGCGCTCCGGCGGTCATACGCGGTGGCCGAGGCATACCTGCGCGCGCACCCGCGCACGCTGAAGCCGGTTTCGCCCTCGACCTATCAGGACACGAGCGGTCTGCCAACCGACATCACCGCACAGATCATGGGTGGTGCGGGGGGCAGGGTCACTGTCGCGATCGGCTCGACGCTGAGCCCTGCGGGCAAGCTCGGAACGCTGAAAGCCGGGAGGCCCGGGCCCGCACAGACGCTCTACGCCGCGCTTGGGGCGAGCGCGAACAGGACGCTCGAATTCCGTCTGCCGGCTTACTGGTACCTCAAGATCACGGTCGCCGGCTCGGCTGCGATCGCGAGCGTCACGCAGCGCTAGCGGCGACGCTCAGACCGGGGGCAGGGCCCGCAACCGCGTCTTCGCGCGCCGGCGCCGTGCTTCGAGATCGGCTTCCAGGCGCTCCAGGTCGCCCAGGCGGCGGCGGACCAGCGCCAGCTGGCGATCGAGGTGACCGACGCCCGCGATGAGAAGCTCGCGCAGCCGCCCCGGGTCCTCGACGCCGGCCTCGATCTCGGCGCGCAACGCCGCGCGTGCCTCCTCGGCCTCGACGAGCGTCTTCAGCTCATCGAGCGAGACTCCGAGCAGCTCGCGCAGGCGCATCACCTCGCGCAGATGCTCGACCTCGGCGTCGCTGTAGAGGCGATGGCTGCCCGCGGGCCGGGCGTGAGGCTCGCCGAGCAATCCGAACTCCTCGTAGTAGCGAATCGTGCGCGCCGTCGTCCCAACGAGGCGGGCGACGTCGCCGATGCGCAGAGCGGGGGTGGTGGTCGTGGTGAGGGTCACGGTTCGATACGAACGTGGGCGGGGCGCATCATCGAGACGAAGGCTCCGATCAGCGCGGCGAACGCGAGTGCCCAAAGGGCGACGTGCATGTTGTGGATGAAGGGTGCGAGCTTGGCTTGGGTGAGCCCGTGGGCGAGTCCCGAGAAGATGCGGAACAGCGTCGCCTTGGGGATCGCGGCGGTGACGATTGAGAGGACGAAGGCGATCGAGAGCACCGCGCCGGTGTTCTGCAGCACCGTCCGTGCGCCGGCCGCGACGCCGCGGCGCTCGGGTGGGACGGCGCCCATCATTGCGGCGGTGTTCGGGCTCATGAACGTGCCCGAGCCGACGCCGACGATCGCGAGCAGCGTCGCCGCCCAGAGGAACGAGCTGTGGACCTGGAGCGTCGTCATCAGTGCGAGCCCGATGGCGGTGATCGCCATGCCGGCGGCGGCGAGCGCGCGCGACCCGTGGCGGTCGGCGTAGCTGCCGGCCAGCGGCGAGGCGATGAGCATCCCGAGCGCGAGCGGGATCAGCTTGATTCCGGCGGTGATCGGTGCGTTGCCCTCGACGCCCTGGAAGTAGAAGACGAAGATGAACATCAGCGCAAAACGCGCGAGACCGTTGATGAACGTCGCGCCGGAAGCGGCGGCGAACAGCCGGTCGTTGAAGAGGCTGAGATCGAGCATCGGTGCGGGGCTGCGCCGCTCGATCACCACGAACAACGGCAGCAGCACAGCCGCGAGGGCGAAGCCGCCAATGACGATCGCGTTGTTCCAGCCCGATAGGCCACCGTGAGAGACGGCCAGCACAAGGCCGGTGAGGCCGATCACGAACGTCGTTGTGCCGGCGATGTCAAATCCGCGCACCTTGTCCGGCTTGGCCAGCTCGCGCAGCACGAGAGCGCCCCACACCGCGCCGCCGAAGGCAAACGGGACGTTGAACCAGAACACCCAGGGCCAGGCAATCTCGACCAGCGCGCCGCCGAGCACCGGACCGATCACCAAGCCGATCGCCGCGACCATCGTGTTCGCGCCCATCGCCAGGCCGAGCTGGCGGGGCGGGAAGGCGTCGGTGACGAGCGCGGCGGCGTTGGCGAAGAGGAACGCCGACGCGATGCCCTGGAGGATTCGCCAGAGGATCAGCTGCGTCCCGTTCGCGGCGAAGCCGGCGCCGAGCGATGCCACGCCGAAGACGAAGAAGCCGAGTAGGTAGGCGCGCTTGCGGCCAAAGAGGTCGGAGAGACGGCCCGCGGTGAGCACGAGGACCGTCGAGGCGATCATGTAGGCGAGGATCACCCAGACGAGCGCCAGTAGGCTCGTGTGCAGGTGGCGCTCGAGCGAGGGCAGCGCGATGATCAGCGTGCCCGAGTTGGTCGCCGCCATCAGCATGCCGAGGCTGGTGCAGGAGAGCGCCCACCAGCGGTAGTGCGGCGAGTCGCTCTCGACGCCCAAGCGGCGACGGGTGCGGGGGAGTGTTTCTGTGTGGGTACTCATCTGCAGTTTACGTAAACGTACGATTCAGGCTAACAGGTCCGGGCCTCGGCGTGTCGGAGGCTCGCGTGATCGACGTGTCAGGCTGTGCGGATGCGCAACTCGCTCGGTCGGCTGATCTGGCGCCTTGGCTACCGGACGCTGTGGCTGAGCTCCTTCGTCGTCAAGCGACGCGGCCGCGGTGCGAAGTGCGCGCTCTTCAACGACGGGCGGGTGCTGCTCGTCCGCCACACCTACGGGCCGAAGGAGTGGGAGCTGCCCGGTGGCGGCCTGCGTCGCGGCGAGGATCCCTTCGCCGGCGTGCAGCGCGAGGTCCGCGAAGAGCTCGGAGTGGAGATCGAAAGCGCGACGGCGCTTGGCGTGGGGAGCGGACTCGGTCGATTCGCCGATGCGCGGATCAGCTATTTCGCGGCCGACCTTCCGAGTCGGGATGTCGTTGCCGACCCCGTCGAGATCGCCGAGGTCGGCTGGTTTGATCCGGTCACTCCACCGGCTCCGCTCGGCTCGCATGCCGCTGCGGTGATAGCCCGACATGGAGAGGCGATAGCATCGCCTCGAAGGCCTACCGGGGAGTCCCGCGAGGGGCTGAGAGGGCGCGCAAGCGCCGACCCGTTGACCTGATCTGGATCATGCCAGCGAAGGGAGTGACATGTCAGCAGAGCACCGCAGCGCGTTCGAGTCCGACGCCGAGTGCGTCACGCAGATGCACATCGCGCGTCAGGGAACCGTTTCGCCGGAGATGGCACGCGTCGCCGAGCGCGAGGAGCTCCCCGCCGAGCTGATTCGCGGTGAGGTTGCGCGGGGGCGGATGATCATCCCCGCCAATATCCATCACGAGGCGCTCGATCCGATGGCGATCGGTCTGCGGGCTCGCGTCAAGATCAACTCGAACATCGGCAACTCGCCGACGAGCTCATCGCTCGCCGAGGAGGTTTCAAAGCTGACGGTCTCCGAGCGCTGGGGAGCCGACACGGTCATGGATCTCTCGACCGGCAAGCGGATCGACGAGACCCGTGAGGCGATCATCGAGGCCGCGACCGTGCCGATCGGCACTGTTCCGATCTACCAAGCGCTCGAGCGCGTGCACTCGATCGAGGATCTCTCCGGTGACGTGCTCGTCGAGAACATCGCCCACCAGGCCGCACAAGGCGTCGACTACATGACGATCCACGCTGGCGTCCGCCTCGAGCACCTGCCGCTCTGCCAGCACCGCGTCACCGGCATCGTCTCCCGCGGGGGCGGCATCCTCGCGCGCTGGATGGTCGCGCACATGAGCGAGAACCCGCTCTATGAGCGCTTCGACGACATCCTCGACATCTGCGCCCGCCACGACGTCACGATCTCGCTCGGCGACGGCCTGCGTCCCGGCTCGATTGCCGACGCCTCCGACGCCGCCCAGTTCGCCGAGCTCAAGACGCTCGGGGAGCTGACGCTGCGGGCCTGGGAGCGCGACGTCCAGGTGATGGTCGAAGGTCCCGGCCACGTTCCGCTCGACCAGCTCGAGATGAACGTGCGCAAGCAGCAGGAGCTGTGCCACGAGGCGCCGTTCTACACGCTCGGGCCGCTGGTCACCGATATCGCGCCGGGCTATGACCACATCACCAGCGCGATCGGCGCGGCGATCGTCGGCTGGCACGGCACCTCGATGCTCTGCTACGTCACACCTAAGGAGCATCTCGGCCTGCCGAACGCCGAGGACGTCAAGCAGGGCCTGATCGCCTACCGCATCGCCGCGCATGCGGCGGACCTCGCGCGCGGCAACCGCCGTGCCGCACAGTGGGACCGCGAGCTTTCGCAGGCGCGCTTCAGCTTTGACTGGAAGCGCCAGTTCGAGCTCGCGCTGGATCCTGAGACGGCGCAGGCGATGCATGACGAAACGCTCGCCGACGATTACTTCAAGACCGCCGAGTTCTGCTCGATGTGCGGCCCGAAGTACTGCCCGATGCACAACTTCAAGGACATCGACTGGGACGCGGTGCGCGACGCCGTTTCCGCTCGCAAGCGTGACCGGGTGGCAACGCCCGCCGCTTGATGGCCCAGCCGCAGCCCGAAGCGTGAGCGAACCGTCGAGCAGCGTCGGTGAGCGCCTGCTCAGCGCTTGGCGCGACGAGGTGCAGGCGACGATTGCCTACGGGCTGATCGCCGAGCGCGAATCCGGGCGCCGCGCCGAGATCCTGCGGCGCATGGCCGAGATCGAGAGTGATCACCGCTCCCGGCTCGAAGGGCGGATGCGCGAGCTCGGCATCGAGATCCCCGACCCGGGCTCGGTCAACCTGCCGCGCTGGCAGCGCTTACAGGCGCGCGTCGCACCGATCGATCGGCTGCTCGCGCGCCAGGAGGCGATCGAGCTCGACATCGCGACGGAGATCGAGGAGCAGCCGACCGGCGACGCCAAGACCGACGAGCTGCTCGATGAGATTCGCAAAGAGGAGGAGTCGCACACCGTCGCGCTGGGTGAGTTGCGGGCAGGGGCCACACCGAGCCAGGATCACCTGGACGGCGCGACGCACGGCGTCGAGGTGCGCCTCTTTCGGATCCTTGGCCGCGAGCGTTGGCATCGCGGCAACACGGGCTGGATCTCTGGCGCGATCTACGGCGCAAACGACGGGCTGGCGGCCGTATTCGGCATCGTCGCCGGCGTCTCTGGCGCTACCGGCGGCTCCCATGTCGTGCTCACCGCCGGCCTCTTCGGAGCGATCGCCTCGGCGCTCTCGATGGCGGTTGGCGCCTACCTCGCCGAGCGCTCGAGCACCGAGGTCGCTGCCGCCAACCTCGCGCGCGAGCGCACAGAGGTGTTCGGCCACCCCGAGGAGGAGAAGGAGGAGCTGTCGCTCTACTACCAGCTCAAGGGCCTCACCGAGGAGGAGGCCAGGATGCTCGTAGAGCGGATCGCCGAGGATCCGGAGCGGCTGTTCAAGGCGATCGCGGTCGAGGAGCTCGGCAGCTCCGAGGCCGAAAACGGCGACCCGGTGCAGGCGGGCCTCGTCGGCGGCCTCTCGACGGCGCTCGGCGCGTTCATCCCCGTGATCCCGTTCTTCTTTCTCACCGGCTGGGTCGGCATCGTCCTCGCCGCCGGGATCTCGCTGGTCGCGCACTTCGCGGTCGGCGCCGCGAAATCGGTCTTCACGCTGCGGAGCTTCTGGTCGGCCGGGTTCGAGATGACGCTCGCCGGGGCGATCGTCGGTGGTGCGACCTACCTGCTCGGTCTGGCGATCGGCACCTGAGCACGACGGCGCTGCGCGCTGCGGACGTCACCAACGGCCTGGCCGGCGCGGCGCGAGCTGTCGAGCTAGGGCGTCTTCGCGATGATGCCCTTCATCTCCTCGCCCGTGAACGCCCGCAGCGTCGTCGTGCGAATGTTGCCCTGCGCTCCCAGCGTGAGATGGGCGGCGGCCAGGGTTTCGTCATCCGGTGCCTCGACGATCGAGACGAGGTCGTGGGCGCCGACCGTCCAGTAGATCTCCTTGGTCTTGATGCCCGCCTGCGCAAACGCGGTTTCGGCGGCTTCGTAGCGCTCGACGGTGTTCTTGAACGACTTGATGCCCTGATCGGTCCAGTTCATCAACGTCACGTAGCTCGGCATTTGCTCCCCGTTCGGTCAGCGTTGCGATGACCGGTGCGAGACTACTCCGCGCGCTCTGCGCGGCGCCGTCGCGGTCCTGCGCTTTCGCGCCGCCCGCCTACAGCACGTGGGGGATGACCGCGCGAACGCGCTTCTTGTACTGCGCGTAGGCGTCGGGAAAGTGCTGGTTCATCATCCGCTCCTCCAGCCGGGCCTTCCACCAGAGGCCGGCGCAGAGAGCGACGAAGAGGACAAAGCCAAAAGTCCGCCCGTAGTCGATCGCGCTGCCGAGCGCCATCGCGATCAGGCCGGTGTAGATCGGATGCCGGGCAAGCGCGTAAGGGCCAGACTCGATCAGCTCGTGGTCTTGTTTGAACGTCACCTCGACGCTCCAGTTGCGCCCAAGCACGATCCGCGCCCAAACCGTGAACGCGAGTCCGGCGAGAACGATGCAGTCGCTCAGAACTCCGAGCGCGAGCGTCGTGTGCCAGAGGTGCGCCGCCGACCTCACGGCCACGAGGTGGGCTACGAGGACCAAGCCGCCGACAACCGCCACGATCACAACGCGGTAGCCGATGAAACCTCCTCGCTCGACCGTGCGCTTGTTCCGAAAGGCCATGAGCAGCCAGTAGAGGAGCCAGGCTATCCAGCAGATCGCAATGACGATGGCGGTCGGTTTGTTCATATCTGGGGCCGCGGCGCCGGCCGCGGAGGGCCAGCCGTCGCGCGGGAGTGCTCGCGCCTAAAGTCGCTTCTCGCCGAAGTAGGTGGCGACCGGGTTGTCGTTGAAGTTCCCGATCGGCTCGTAGCCCGCGCGCTCGTAAATGCGCTGGGCCGTCGTCTGGCGCGGCCCGGTATCCAGTCGCGCGAGCCTGTAGCCGAGGCCCCGTGCCCGCTCTTCGAGCTCAGCCAGCAGCGCCCGTGCCACGCCTCGCCCGCGTGCGTCGGGGACGACAAACATCCGCTTGATCTCGCAAGCGCCGTCCGGCAGCTGCTTGATCCCGCCGCAGCACACCGGGATGCCGTGCTCGAAGCCGACAACGAACATCCCGCCCGGAGGCCCGAGTTCGGCGGCCCCCGCTTTGGGCATCTGCGCGTTGTCGATCTCGAGGCCGTCATAGATCTCGGCCATCTCCTCACGCATCGCCTGGACGAGGACGGAGGCCGGCGCCTCGTCGAACGCGCACGCGCGAAACTCGAGGACCGCCGCTGGCTCTTGCTCAACCAAAGCGCTCCCAATCTATCGCGCGCGTTTGCCGGCGCGGCGGCGCTCAGGCAGGAGGCCGGACTCGTTCGCGCAGCCCCGCTGCCAGGCCGGCGACGGTCAGCAGATCGACGAGGCCTCCAACGATCTCGGCCAGGTGCCGCCGTTTCACCCCGGCGATCCGTAGTCGGAGATGGACACGCGTGCGGCCGGCACTCGACGCGTCGAGATTGATCGCCCAGCTCAAATTGATCTGGCCCCGGCCGCTGCGATACACGAGCGTCACCGGCGCCTGCAGTGCTGCCACCGTGAAGGACGCGTCGCGACCACCCCAATCGGGGATCACGTCGCCCACCTTCAGCTGCTGCAGGTCGGGATCGATCGTGCGGATCGCGCGCCGCGGCGGCGGTATGAAGCGCTCGATCCGCCGCGGCAAATACCAGCCGGCGCGCCGCTTGCCAAGCTGCACGAACCATGGCCAGACGAGCTCGACCGGCGCATCGAGCGTGAAGGCGCGATCCATCACGACATCCGCCGCGGCGACCAGATCGTCCCCAGGGCGGCTCGCGCCCGCCTCCTCGGGGAGCGGCCGCACGCGCTCGAACGCGATCCGGTGCAAGCGGTCGGTGATCGTCACGGCGCCGCCTAAGGGACCAGTACCGCCGAGCCCTCGAAGCGACCGTGGCGCAGGTCCTCGAGCGCCTCGTTCGCCGCCTCGAGCGGGTAGGTGCTGATTTGCGTCTGGACGTCGGCGCGCGGGGCCAGCGCGAGAAACTCGCTGCCGTCGGCGCGCGTCAGGTTTGCCACGGAGCGGACGCTGCGCTCACCCCAGAGGATCTCGTAGGGGAAACTAGGGATGTCGCTCATGTGGATCCCGCCGCAGACGACGACGCCTCCCGGGCGCACGGCGCGCAACGCCGCCGGCACGAGCGGGCCGACCGGGGCGAAGATGATCGCCGCATCGAGCGCCTGCGGCGGGAGGTCCTCCGAGCTCCCGGCCCAGACCGCGCCGAGCTCGCGCGCGGAGCCCTGCGTCGTCTCGTCGCCCGGCCGCGTGAACGCGTAGACCTCGCGTCCCTGCCAGCGGACGACCTGGGTCAGGATGTGCGCCGCCGCGCCGAAGCCGTAGAAGCCGATCCGCTGCGCCTCGCCGCACATCCCCAGCGCGCGATAGCCGATCAGCCCGGCGCACAAGAGCGGCGCCGTCTGCTCATCGGATTGCTCGCCCGGCAAGGCGAAGCAGAAGCGCTCGTCGGCGACCATGTACTCGGCATACCCGCCGTCGATGTCGCAGCCGGTAAAGCGGGCGCGCACGCAGAGGTTCTCGCGCCCCGCCAGGCACTGATAGCACTCGCCACAGGTCCAGCCGAGCCAGGGCACGCCGACCCGTCGACCGTCGGGCACCGTGCTCGCGACGACCTGGTGTCCGAAGATCCGCGGCGGCTCCGCGATCTCCACCTCGCCATCGATGAGGTGGAGGTCCGTGCGGCACACGGCGCAGGCGTGGACGCGCAGCAGCAGCTGACCGGGCCCGGCGACCGGGATCGGCCGCGTCATCGGCACGAGCGGCGCGCCGACGCGCTCGAAGACCATCGCACGCATGCTCGCCCCGCTCGCTGTCATCCATAGATCGTTGCGCACTTGCACCGCCGCCACCACGGCGCCCGAAGATCGTTCTGCCAGACTCGCGCGATGGCGCGCAACGTCACCATCGCCATCGCCGGTGCGGTCGTTCTCGCGCTGGCCGGCTGTGGCAGCTCGCAGGGCGGGGCCGGGGACGGAGGTGGGGGCGGGGGCGGAGGTGGGGGCGCGGGAACTCCCGACTTCCTCGCCACCGCCAACGCGATCTGCGCCAGCGCGAACGCCGCGATCGCCGCGCTGCCGCCGGCCGGCCCATCGCTTGCCGCGCAGGCGCAGGAGACATCGATCGAGCTGCCGATCATCCACACCGAGCTGACCGAGCTTGCGGTGCTGAAGGCCCCGAGCAGCGAACGCGCGCGTTTCGCCCAGGCGCTCAGCGCCTCGCGCCGGGCGAACAAGCTGATCGGCCAGCTGATCATCGCCGTGCGCGCGGGCGATCGCGCCCGCATAGCGGCGCTCGCGCTGGCGGCCAACACGAGCGACATCCAAACGCGAACGGCGGCGAGCGCGCTCGGCTTGACGGCCTGCGCGAAGGCAGTAGAGCCGCGCGGCGCGAGCTAGCCGATCATTTTTGGGGCGGTCACTGCGGCGCGCAGGCGCCGCTCTTCACGACGTGGGCGCGAGCAGGCTCAGCTCGACGGCCGGTGCGGCCACTGCCGCGACCGACCTGGATCGGCGCAAGCTCGTCAACGCCAGGTCGCCGCACGCCCAGCCGGCGAAGCAGAGCGAACCGACGATCCCGGTGACGGTCAAAAGTACGCCGCCGGCGGCGGTGGCGGCAATCCCGTGGGACCCGAGGATCAGTACCGTCGCGGCCGCGCCGACGCTCGGTCCGATCGGCAGCGGGCTGAGGCTTACGGTCACGATCAGGACGGCAATCGCATCGAACACCGAGGCATCGACACCGACGGCGTGGAGGATCAGAAGGTTGCGCGCGATCTGCGCGAGCACACCGAACACGACGAAGGCGATAAGCCGGCCGCGACCGTGCAGGTTGCGCATCGCCGCCAACCCCTGCCAGAGACCGAGCTGGTGGCGGCGCGCGAAGCGGCCGAGGCCGCACAACGCGAGGAGCATCGCCGCAATGACCAGCACGGGAACCCAGACGGGCAGCCCAAGCGGGCCGACCAGGGTGAACATGAAGAGCGCCGCGAGCATCGCTTCGACGGCGAGGATCGGGACCTCGGCAGCAATCAGGGCCGGGATGCGCGGACAGGCGTCCGGCGCGCTTCGGCGCAACACCCCAATCCGGGCGGCGACCCCGAGCTGCGCGCTGAGAACGCTCGCCAGCGAGCCAATCCCCGCAGCGCGAAACAGCACGCGACGCGAGACGCTGCCGCCGGCGGCGTGGACGCTGACCCGCCACGCTTCGCTGCGGGTGAGCAGCGACGTGAGGTGACAGAGCGCGGCCAGCCCGAGCACCCAAATCGGTACAGCCAGCAGGGCGTGGGAGAACTGCGCGCGCCGGCCGTCGAGCTCGTAGGAGAGGGCAGCAGAAACGAGCAGCGTGCCGAGCACGGTGATGGCGATGCTGCGTCTTCTGTGGCGGCTCGGAGCGGTGCTGCAGCGGCTTCTCAGCGACCGCTCCACCGAGCTGGCGGGGCCTGCGGGGATCAGCTGATCCCTTTCCTGGCCGCGCGCACAGCCGACACGACCGCGGCGCTTCCAATTGCGTTGAGCCATCGTAGCGCCTCAGGCGGGGGTCGCGAGCCGCACGGCGAGCGCCGGGCGAGCCCGCCCGCAACCGGTTGCTATCCCGACAGTCGCACGACAATCAATCCGACTGCAACCAGTACCAAGGCGAGCCAGAGCGCCGACAGCGCGCCTTCGAGCGGGGCCGCCAGGCGCTCGCGGGAAAGCTCGACGACCGTCCCGTCCGTCAGCACCTGTTCGCCGCTGACCGCGGCAGTCCTGCGCCGCAGTTCGCGTACGGGAGCGCTCAGCCGACGTTGAGCGACGCTCAGCAGTGCGCACCCGGCGGCGACAAGCAGCCCTGCCGGGCGGATGCTCAGCGCGTTTACGAAGTAGCCGGTGAAGGCCGGGAACGCGCCCCAGCCCAGCGCAAACCACGTGTCGGTGTGGAACCGCCCGCCGGCGAGCTCGAGGTTGTAGGCCGGCACGAGGAGCGCGCCGAGCACCACCAGCGGCGCCAGCAGCGGTGATATCGCAAAGCAACCGGCGACACCGATCGCCACCGCGCCGCCAAGCCCGACGACGGCGAGCGCGATCAGCGAGCCCCGTCTCAGCGTCGTCTGTAGTGGTCTGCCGGCGAGCTCGTCGAGCGCGTGGGCGCTCACGCCGACGCCGAGGAAGAAGGCGCCAAGCGCGGCGACGAGACGGCCGGCGTGCACGGTCGGCGCCGCCGCTGCCCCCAGCGCGACGTAGCTCAGATGCCACGCGGTGTAGGGCGGATGCAGGAGCGTGACGAGGTCACGCCAGCCGCCCGCGCGCAGCGCGTAGAACGCCGGCCGGTCAAGCTCACGCGGGGCGCTGGTCACTTCGCACCCCCCACAGCAAGAGGCCGGCGCCAAAGCTGAGGTGCCGCTCGTGCACCTCGCCGATGCCGCTCGTGCGCCACAGTCCGGGCAGGTCCGGCTCGCTCGCATGGAACTGCTCGATGTTCGGCCCGAGGAAGCGTCCCACCTCAAACCACGCCGGGGATACCAGCCGCCCCAGCGCCGGCAGCCCGGCGCGGGTGTAAAGCCGCCACAGCTGACGCAGCGACCACGAAGCGGGGACACCGAACTCGATCATCGCGATCCGCCCTCGGGGCTTAACCACGCGGGCCAGCTCCCGCATCGTCGCGGCGCGGTCGTCGACGTAGCGCAGCAGGTAGGTGAAGGTGAGCGCGTCGAACTCGCCGTCGGCGAACGGCAGCCGCTCGGCCTCGCCACGAACGAACTCGACGCGCCGTCCAAGCTCCGGGCGCTCGGCGAGCCGGGCCCGCGCCACGGCGAGCATGGCGTCGCTCTGGTCGAGCCCGACGACCTCGCAGCGGCCGCGATCGGCAAGCGCAAACGCCACCAGTCCCGTGCCGGTCGCGACGTCGAGGACGCGCTGGCCGGGCCGCGCGTCAACCGCGGCGACCAGCGCCCGGCGCCAGCGCGGGTCCTGGCCGAAGCTCAACAGCGCGCCCATCGCGTGGTAGCGCCGTGGCAGGCCCCCGAACAGCTCGAGGGCTTGACGCTTGCGGGGCGAGGGCGAGGTGTCTGCGGATGCTGCCACCGGCACGCAGCCTACGCGCTCACACCGCCTTCGACGCCAGGCATTCGCCCGCGCCCCGGGGCGCGTCCATCGCGCGAGCCGCCTGGGCATTCGTGGACCCTCGCGCTCGATCTTCGAGGCCCCACGCGCGGCGATGGCTCCGCAGCCGTGCGGTCTTTGAGGCATGATCTGTCGTCTGACGTGCGTGCAAGGCTGACATCCGCTCGCGTACCGGAGATCGCCGGTGCGACGAAAGGCGCCGAGCTCCCGCGTCTGGCTTCCGCCTACGCGGAGCCCGCGTTTGCCGCGCACTCGCGCGATTCCACCGGTCGCGAGCCGGTCAGTGCGAGCGTCGCCGTCGGCGCTTCAGGGGCCGCGCTCTCGATCCTCGTGCTTTCGAGCCTCCTGCTCGTATCGCTGGCTGCGGCGCGGCAGAGCTGGCTCACGCCGGAGGCCACTGTTGGGTCCTACCCGCGTTGGCTCGCCGGACCGCTCGGTCCCCTGACGAGCTGGATGGGCGTCACACCGCAGGTCCTCTACACGGTGTTCACCGTGCTCGTGGCGCTGATGTATATCTCCTACGTCGTCGTCCTCGCCACCGCGTCGCATATCAATGCGAAGTGGGGGCTCGGGGCTGTCCTCGCGGTGCACATCGTGTTCTTCCTCGCGCCGCCGCTGCAGCTCACCGACGTCTTCAACTACATCAACTACGCGCGCATGGAGGTCGTGCACGGCCTCAACCCGTACACGACAATCCCCGTGCTCGAGCCGCACAACGATCCGACCTTCCTGCTCAGCAACTGGCACGGCCTGCTGAGCCCCTACGGACCGCTGTTCACGCTCTTCACGCTCGCCCTCGTCCCGCTCGGGGTAGTCGCCTCGCTGTGGGTGATCAAGGGCGCTCTGATGCTGCTCAGCCTGGGCATCGTCGCGCTGGTATGGCGTTGCGCCGAGCTGCTGGGCCGCAAGCCGCTGCCCGCGGCGCTCTTCGTCGGACTGAATCCGCTCGTTCTCGTGTGGGGCCTCGGCGGCGATCACAACGACTTCTTCATGGTGTTCCTGATCGTCTCGGCCCTATACCTGCTGTTGCGCGCCGAGCGCGGGCCTGTCGGCTCGGACGGCACGATCGCTCCGTCGGGCGTGCTCTTAGCCTCGAACGGTGGGAGCGAGCCGGCATCCGTGGCGGGCCCCAAGTCGAGACCGTGGCGTGAGCTGGGAGCGGGCGCTGCGATCGCCTGGGCGGTTGCGATCAAGGCGTCGGCCGGCATCCTTGTGCCGATCTTCATCCTCGCTCCGATGCGGCGCGGACGCGTCGCGCTCGGAATGCTGGTCGCCACCATCGCCGCCGGCGTGGCGACGGTGATCGCGTTCGGTCCTAACCTGCCGAACATCACCCAGCAGGACGCGCTCGTCGACCACACGAGCATCCCCAACATCGTCGGCTACATCGCCGGCGACGGCGGCGAAACCGCAAGCGTCCACCACATCCTCACGATCGCGCTCGCCCTCGGCGTCATCGGCTGCGCGCTGTGGGCCGCTCGCACCCGCGACTGGCTTACCCCGTCCGGCTACGCGACGCTGCTCGTTCTGCTGCTGCTCAGCTGGACGCTGCCCTCCTACGTGCTCTGGTTGCTGCCGTTCGCCGCACTCGCGCGCGGTCGCGGCCTGCGCGTCGCGACGATCCTCTTCGGCGTCTACGTCTTCCTCTTCTGGATGCCCTACTCCAACTGGCTCGAGAACGCCCTCGACCTGCACCTGACCGCGACCACGCTCGCGCACACGCTGGCCGACTCCCAGCACGCGTTGCAGTTCTGAGCAGCAGGCGCTCGCCGCCGGTTGCGGACTAAGAAGCGATCGGCACTCGAGCTTCACCGACCGCTGGCTCTTGCCCGTCGAGCGTGGTCGCGGGCACCGACGGCGGCGGTCGATAGCGCCGCCACAGCGCGAAGCCGCTGACCACGACGACGGTGTAGAACCAGCCGACGACGACGTCGAAGAAGTAGTGCTCGCCGGAGTACACGAGCATGAATGCCATCGCCAGCACGTAGGCGACGAGGATGACGCGCAGCCACCAGCGCGCGCCGCGCCAGAAGAAGCAGGCGACGAAGAGCGATATCGCGGCGTGCATCGAGGGCACTGCGGCTGTCTGGTTGCCGAGACTGTTGCCCTCGATGATGCCGTCGGCGATCGAGCCGGCGGTGTGCAGACCCACCTTGCTCCAGGTCTCGAAAACCGTGCGGTAGATCATCGGCAGCTCGTGGAGGCGCTGGTCTAGGTACCAGGGCGGCGCAGCCGGGTAGAGAACGTAGGTGGCGAAGCCGAGCGTGCTCAGCACGATCAGCGGCGCGCGGAACTGCCGGAAGCGTGGATAGTTGAAGCGCCAGAGGAGTCCTGCGACGACGAGCGCCATGAAGAAGTGGGTCATGTAGATGCCCCACATCGGAAACTCCCACCAGCGCACGGCCTTTGTCTGATGGAAGAGATGCTGGAGGTGGACGGTCAGCAGCGGCTTGCCGAAGATGAACTCGTCGAAGTGGACTTGCAGCGCTGTGTGGAGCGGCGTGTGTAACCACTTGACGAGCTGGTCGGACTGGTCGTAGAAGATCAGCAGCGCGCCGAGTGGCAGCCAGTCCCAGAACAGCTGCAGGCCCCAGCGGTTCAGGTCAGTGAGCGTCAGCGCAAAGAGCCCGGCGAGCACCCAGAGGACGACCGTGTCGGTCTGGATGAAGAGGCCCTTGAATCCGATCCAGACCGCCGAACCGACAACGAACGCGGCGATGCCAAAAATCGCGACTCTCCGCTCGAGAGGCGTACCGTCGCGTGGAATCAGGCCGCGGCTCGGCTGCTTGGCGCGCGCTGATGGCGCTGACATTCGGGGATCATATGAGAATGCTCAGCGATTCCGCGCCCGATCGCGCCCCTTCCTCGATGCCCCGTGAGGCTGCTTGACCGCGGCGGTCAGTCCTCGAGCAGCCCCCGGGCGTACCAGTCCTGAGTGGTTTGCACGCCGGGGAGGGCGAAGAAGTAGCCGCCGCCGACGGGACTCACGTAATCGACCATCGGTTCGCCGATGAGGCGCCGTTGCGTGGCTTCGAACTGGCGCTTCAGGTTCTGCTGGAAGGCGTTGAAGATCAGACCCATGTCGAGGTTGCCGTTGAGGTCGACGCCCCGGTCATAGTTGTAACCGCGACGGAAAATCCGGCTCGGATCGGTCTCGCTGGTACGCGGGTTGGCGAGTCTGATGTGCGCATTCAGTGGGATCACGGCGCCGTGCGGGTCGGCTCGAAAGTCGGGGATGTCGCTTTCGAGCTGTCCGTCGAGCGGCGCTCCGCTATCGCGGTAGCGGCCGATCATCTGCTGCTGTTCGGTGAGCGACACGCGGTCCCAGAACTCGATGAACATCTTGATGATCCGGCACACGTGGTAGCTGCCGCCGACCGCCCAGTCTGGTTCGCCAATGCCATTGGTGACCCAGAGCAGATGGTTGCCGACAACGGGATCATTGACGTTGGGGTTGGCGATACCGTCCTTGAAGGCGAGGTGGTTGCGCGGCACGCCGCTGGGTCGCGCGGGCGCGACGAACCCGTCGAGCCGCCAGCGGATCTGCATCACACCGGAGGTTTGTCGTGCGATCTCCCGCAACGCGTGGATTGCGGTGTCGGCGCTGCCGGCGCAGATCTGCAGCAACAGGTCACCGCCGGTTTGTGCCGGGTCGAGGTTGTCGTTGGGGAACGACGGCATCGTTTTCAGGTGGCGCGGCTTACGCGAAGCCAGGCCGTAGCGGCCATCGAAAAGCGTGCTGCCGACGCTGACGGTCACCGTTAGGCCGTCGGCGGGGACGATCGGTCCGAGCGTTCCACTGTCAGATGGCGGCGCGGTCGGCCCGAGATTCTCGGGGGTTCCGCCGCCGGTGAGGAATCGCGCGACGCCCGTCAGCGAGCGGAGGAGGTCGACGAGCTCTGCGCGGTTCCCGGCGAACACGTCGAAGGAAGCAAAGCAGGCGGCGGGCTGCGGCCGGGTAAGGATCCCGGCTTGCCAGGGGCCGTGGAAGGGAACGGGGGCGAGGCGCGCCGCCGGATCGGCGAGCGTCTCTAGGTCAAGCGGCCCGTCGGTACCCAGTGGATCGCGGTCATTGCCGGCTGCCGCCGGCGCGTTGCCGCCGTCCAGTAGCCGCGACCCAGCCGTCGTCGCGGTGATCGCGCTGAGGCCCGCTTGGGTGAGGAATCGTCGACGGTTGATGCTCACGAGGTATTTGCCACCTGAATCTCGTCGGAGACCGGCGCGAGTGTTGCCAGCGCGGCGTCGCTCGCGGCGTCGACGCGTTCACGTTGGCTTACGCTCAGCGAGGCGATGCCAGCGCCGCGGTCCGGCCCTGTTCCGTTGATCGCGTCGATAAGTGCGCTCAGCTCGCGCTCGGCGGTCGCGACCAGATGGGGGACACGGGCCGTGATGAAGGGCGCGAGGAGCCGGAGCATCTCGCGGGTTGCGGCGACGTCGGCGGCGAGCGATGCGAGGTCGCTGTTGCTGCCGTAGTCATCATTGGCACTGAGCGAGTCCCGCAGCGCGTCCTCGAGGATCTCGTGGCAGCGCAGCAACCAGTTGGCCATGCTGGTGAGCGTTAGCGGCAGGTCAGCGGCCACAGCCTGCGGCGACAGCGAGCGGGTCATCGCCAACAGTCGCGTCGTGTCGCCGGCCGCGGCGCGCAGGTCGTGCCTCGTCCAGAGGTCGAACTCCAGCTTGTGAAAGCCAGTGAAATCGCGGCTCCTGGTCCCGCCGACGAGTCCCGCCGCGGTCCCGTCGATCCTGCGGCCGAGCTCGCCGAACGCGCCGTAGGCGCCGTCGTCCTGTCCGATCTTCAACCACGTCAGATGCGCCGCGAGCCATGCGGATTCGGCGCCGGCGAGGTCGCCCGCCGTAGCCTGTTCGTGGAGCGTCGTCAGCTCGTGCTGTTGAAGGGCGAGCAGGCCGTCGACGTAGCGGCGGTAGCGCAGCAGCGGCCCGGCGATCTGGGCGGCTGAAACCGGCGCTACAGCGGGAACGAACTGACCCTGAGGCGATGGGACCTGAGCCTCTGCGGAGACACTGCGCGGCAGGCCCAAGAGCAGGCAGCCCCAGCCGTAGGCACCACCCGCCTCCAGCTGGGCGGCCAGCCTGGTCACGCCGCCAGGCCGCAAAGCAACCCTCTCGACGACTACTCCGCTTCCCCACTGAAAAAGTGAGATCGCTCCCCAACGGCTCGAGTGATTGGCGATCGCGAACAAGTAGCGCCCGGCGCTCGGTGCCCGCCAACCGGGAGCGCACGTCCCCTGGCCGACCGCGATCGGCTCGACGCTGGCATGGTTCGACGCGGTCGCGTCTGTGGCGGGAGATGGGCGACGCGGGCCACCGGCAGTGGAGCCGGTGGCCACAGCGCTTGCGACCGCGCTGAGCGCCGTCAACGCGAGCACGAAGACGACCACGCGTCCGCGCGACCAGCGATGTGCTCGCCCCTGTCCCGTCCCGTTCAACTCACCGCGCCCCGCAGCGCCGAGGACCGGACGGTCGCACCGTGCCGTCGTCCGCGTTCCGATCCGCCTCGCCAAAGACGAGTATCAGCGCAAGTAGCTCCGACACACGCCGTTCCTCTCGCATCGCCGGTCAACCATCGGTGCCGCTGGGCTCGCAATAACTGGCTGAGCCCGCGCAGCCCCGCCTCTGAGATGCGTCACGGTAACCCTGCGAAACCCGCGAGATGTGGCCAACGCGTAAACGCAAGCGCGCTCCCCATCGAGGAAAACCATCGCCCCCAGTCCGCCAGTAAGCCGACCTAAGTCGCATTTTGCGGCGGAGCGCCCGGCATGCAGCTCGTCGTTCTCCACTTCTTCACGACTCGGTCACTAGATGGCTACCCGCCGCGCGTGCTCGCGCCGCGAGACTCGTGCCACCGATGTTCTCCGTTCAAGCGAGCAATGGGAGGTGGCTATCGTGAGTCCCAAACGCGCAGGCCTGATGACGCGCTTCGCCGGCCGGCGGCAGTCGACGCGGCAGGACAAAGGCCGACTCCGCGGTCGGCGAGCAATCCTCGCCGGGTTCATTGGTCTGGCGTCGGCGGCGGCCCTGACGGCGGGCATCTCGGTTGCCTCGTCGTCGGCTTGGCAGCACACCCCGCCGCCCGCGGATGGGCTCGGGATCCAGCCGGGCAAGATCAAGCACGTCTGGCTGATCATCCTCGAGAACAAGGCCTACGACGCGACCTTCACGGGGCTCAACAACAACACCTACCTGTGGCAAACACTGCCGTCGCAAGGCGCGCTGCTAACGAACTACTACGGGACCGGCCATTCCAGCCTTGATAACTACGTCTCGCTCGCGAGCGGTCAGGCACCCGAGGTGGACGACCAGGACGACTGTCCCGCGTACACGGCCTTCTCAGGCAGCATCGACACGACCGGATCGTTGTCGACGAACCCGAACTTCGGACAGTTCACGTCGGCTGCCGGCCCGAATGCAGCTCCGGGCACGAACGGTTGCGTGTATCCGGCGAGTGTACCGACGCTCTTCAACCAGCTCGACGCGGCGGGTTTGAGCTGGAAGGGCTACGCGCAGGATCTCGATAATCCCGAAACTCCAAACACCGCCGCGGTCCACTCCGCCGGCGTGCAGTACTGCGGCGCACCCGACTCCACGGTCGGGCCGACTGACGGCAGCAGCACGACCTACCCGAACCCGAGCGGTGCGGACGCGACCGATCAGTACGTCGCGAAGCACTTCCCGTTCCCGTGGTTCGAGTCGATACTGAAATCAGGCGACTGCGACGCGGCGCACATCGCGAACCTCTTCAGCTCCACTGACGGCCTCTACCACGACCTCCAGAGCGAGGCGACGACGCCCGCATTCAGCTGGATCTCGCCCAACAACTGCAGTGACGGCCATGACGCCGTGTGCCACGGCAACAACCTGTCGGGTGGGTTCTCGGACCCCAACACCCCCAACGCGCCGCTGAACTCGACCGGCGGTCTGCACTCCGCCGACCTGTTCCTCCAGCATGTTGTCCCCGAAATCGAAGCCTCGCCGGCGTTCAAGGACGGTGGCCTGATCGATATCACCTTCGACGAGGCCTACCCGCCGTTCACCTATAGCAACGACAGCTTCGTCAACTCCAAGGACGAAGCGCCGGATGCCGCGACGTCGATCCTCGATGACTCGGCCGGGGAAACGCTCTTCGGCAAGGGCGTGAACTGGGAGCCCACCGGACCGAACACGCCGTTGGCCAAGAATGCGGCCGGCGACGAGCTCTACCCCGGTCCGGGCTTCAACGAGTATCTCGACCGTCCGAGTGACTGCGTCGCGCAGACGGTTCCGTCGCAGCCGGCAAGCCAGTGCCTGCTCGGCGCTGCCGGCACCGTACCCGCTGCTCGCACGGACGCAGGAGCGACGGCCGCGGCAGACAGCCCGACGATCATCGACCCGTCGGTGGTCGCCACCGACGAAGGTCGTACCGTGACCGGCACCGGCATCCCGGCGGGCGCGTTGGTCGGTCAGATAACCGATACGCCGACAGTGCCGGCAACCGCCAGCGATCCCGGCGAGGTTGGGTTCTTCACGCTTGTGAACGCACAAGGCCAGGCGCTCGATACGACCGCCGCGGTCAGCGGGGTCACGCTTGGCGCACGCACGCCGGCGACCGACCCGCTGTATGACGCCACCGACGCGACCACCGGCGGCGGCGACACCGGCAGTGTGCTGATCAGCCCCTACATCAAGCCGGGCACCACCAGCAACGTCTATTACAACCACTACAGCTGGCTGCGGACGATCGAGGACCTCTTCCAAGTCGCCAAGGCCTCACCGGGCCTCGACGGCGCGGGTCACATCGGCTACGCCGCGCAGCCCGGTCTGGCGCCGTTCGGGCCGGACGTATTCACCAACCCGGCGGGCTAGCCATCGCAGAACAACTCGCATCGGCAAGCGGAAGCTGGGCCTCGCGGCCCAGCTTCCGCCGTGCTGCACTCGGCGGTGCGGGTGGGCTAGTCCTCGTCCTGGCGGCATTCGCGCTGGGGGTTCTGCTCGGACATGCACATCACGCTTCAGCCGGTCCGGCCAACACGACCAAGTACGGCGGGCTCCCGAGTTGGCTGCCGAAACCCAAGGTCCCGGTTGATCGCGTCGTCCAGGCAAGCGCTGCGCACCCCTGGCTGGCTGCGATCGAAGGTGACACGGTCTCAGTGCGTCTCGCACGTGGGCGTGTCCTGGCGACGGCCGTCGGGCCGGCCGTCCCGACGAACGCCCCGGCGATCGCACAAGCGGATCGCTCGCCGAACGCTGACGTCAGCCTCTGCACGTTCACCGTCACCCTCGCGGCCGCCGCCGGTCGTGTCCCGATCCACGCGAATGCGTTCACGATCATCGACGAGCAGGGCCAGGTTTCCCATCTGGGCGTGTCCACCAGCCGCGGCGGGTCGCCGCCAGCGCAAGTAGCTCCCGGTCAGACCGTCAGGCTCACGATGAAGACCATCCTGCCTGAGGGTGAGTACATCCTGCGATGGGCGCCTAGCGGACACACGGTGCTCGTCGGCTGGGAGTTCAACGTGGAGCTCGACTGAAAGACCAGCCGCGGTATCCCGCGGCCAGGGGCACCAACGAGCAACGCTCACCGTACCGGCCTGTTCTGGCTCGGCTACGACGCGCGCTGGATACCGTCGCGGATGTAGATGGTGATCTCGCCCTTGCCGCTCCGGGCCTTATAGAAGTGTCCTAGCACGTAGCTCCACACCGGGTTGCTCCACCCGGGGGTGCTGCGTACCAGCAGGGCATCCGCCACCTTGACCCAGCTCATGAACTTTGCCTGGAGCTTCGCGTTGGTGACATCGGACGCGCTCTGGTCGGCGCCGTGGTCGAGGACTCGCTCTTGCGCTAGGTAGTCGACCACGTGCGGGCATTTGGACTTATAGGAGGTGAAGCGGTCCGCGAGGATAGCGGCCGCCGCGTCGCCGGCGACAACACATCCGTGTCGGGGGATCACCTTTCCCACCACTTGCGCGGCCTGTGCCACCGGGCCTGCGGACTCGATCAGGTCGATGCGGACCTCGACCATCGTGCCGACCAGGCCGATCGCGAGCGCGCTCAGGGCGATCGCGCCGGCGAGCCTCGGGCTGGTTCGCTCGCGCATGAGTCGCGCTACCAGCCGCGCGATGACCGCCCCGTAGAGCAGCGCCACAAACGGGGCCTCGAAGCCACCGTAGTGGTAGTAATAGGTGGGCGCGACCATCAGGCCCGCACCGGTCAACACCGTTGCGAGCAGCGCGAACCACTCGAGGTCGGTCATGTGCGTGCGCTTACGCCCAACGAAGGCGAGCAGGCACAGCAGGACGATTACTGCGAGCACCGCCGACACCGCGAGGATCGGACCGGTGGCGGGCATGATGAACCGTCCGTGCACCTTCTTGTGCGTTTCCACGAGCGCGAAGAGACCGGGGAGCCCGGTGAGGTCGGCCAGACGCTCCCAGGGCGTGTAGCCGGCGCCACTACGGATCGCCTGGATCACGAAGACCTGCTGGATGAACGCCTTCGGGGCGCCTAGGAAGAACGGGAGGGTGCTGCCGATGAAGCCTGCTGCACCGCCGAAGACCAACGTGGCCCAGCGCGTTGGCCCGAGCCGGATGGCGATCAGCAGGACCGCGACGAATGGGAAGATCGCCCACAGCTTGGTCGCGCCGGCTAGCCCGAAGAAGATCCCGCCGGCGAGGATCCGAAACCACGAGCGGCTCAGCTGTCCGTCCCTAAACAGGCACAGCAGCCCGGCGAGACAGGCGAACACAAGCAGCGGCTCGAGCAGCACGGTCTGAGCCGAGCGGACCATGCCGGGAAACGCGGCCATGGCGCCCATCGACACGATGACTTGAATGACGGGGCGCCTGCGTACCAGCAGGCCGACCATCAACACGTTCGCGGCGGCAACGAGGTCGATGAACAGCCGCGCCGCCTCGAAGGCGGTCGCCGTGCCATCGGCGACAGAGAGGGTCGCGGCGGGCAGCAACCACACCGTCAGCAGCGGCGGCTGGATGAAGGCGTAGTCGCGGTAGGGCAGCAAGCCGTGCAGCAGCTGCAGCGACGAGCCGAAGTACACGCCGTCGTCGTACTCGTCAAAACCCGTCAGATGACCGTGGAGCAGCGATTGCAGCAGCAGGATCGTGATCGCGACGCCTATCAGCGTCACGATCGCCAGCCAGTTCCAGCGAACCCAACGCGGGCTGCCCAAGCCCGCGCTCGGCTGCTCGAGTTCGGGCGGGGCGGACGGCGTCGTTTGGGGGGCGTCGGTCAGCCCGTCAGGCACGATGGTTTGCATCGTAGCTTCGAGCAGGAGAACGCCGAACCACACTCCGCGCGCTGGGACCCCGGGGTCTTGCCGTGAGTTGGGGTCTCCGTTAGAAGACGAGCAGCATGAGCCCGACAGTGACGCCGGGGCCGACGGTAACCATCAGCCCGCGGTCGCCGCGAGCGGGGGCTCGCCGCGCGACGGTCTCATCGAGCACGTAGAAGATCGACGGCGTCCCGATGTTGCCGTGGGACGCGAGCACGTCGTAGCTGATCCGCACGTCATCGTCAGAGAGCCCGAGCACCGTTTGGATGCGTTCGACGATCCGAAAGCCACCCGGGTGTATAAGCCAGTGGTCGATCGCGTAACGGGTGAGGCCGAGTGGCGCCAGGAAGTCGTCGATCAAAGCGTCGAGGCCCACGCTCGTCAGCTCGGGGAGTTCGCGCGCGAGGTGCAGGTAGCTGTCATCGCGAGTCAGCGCCATGCGCACGATGTCGAGCGTGCCGGGGAGCTGATGGACGGTCGAGGCCACGACGGCTGGGCCCGGGGCGTCGGCTCCGCGCTCGACGATCGCAGCGGCACAGCCATCGCCAAAGATCGCCGAGCCGACCACCTTGGCGCGCGGGTCGTCCGATGTCGCCTGGCTGAGCAGGCCGCTCATGCTCTCGGCCGCAATGATCAAGCCCTTCCGCGGCTCAGCCTCGCCGAGCGCGCCGGCCATCAGCCGGACGAGCGGCACCGCGCTTGCGCAGCCGACACCGACAACGTGGTACTTGTCGGTCCCGGGGCTCATGCCGTAGTGACTGATCAGCCGGTGCGCGAGGGTCGGTCCGCCGAGTGAATAGAGGCTCGAGGTGATGACGGTGTCGAACCCCCGCGGGTCAACACCGAGCTTGTCGACCGCGCGAACGGCAAGCTCGAAGAGCTCTTGTTCGGACACGGCAGTTCGACCCTGCAGCGTCTGATCGGCGTGGTCGGCCAGCAGGCTGAGATGGCGTCGCTGGACGCCGCAGCTGGCAAAGATCCGCTGCGCGAACGGATCGCCCGCCATCCCGAGCGCATCTAGCACCTCGTCCTGCGAGAACGATCCGGCCGGGTCGGCCACCGCCAAACCGCTGATTCGGGGCGTCGTCGTCCGCACCAGTGGCCTGCCGGGCGTTTGGCGGCCGCGCGGGGCAAGTAGGGCACGGAACTGCGCGCGAGAGTTGAGGTGGGGAAACGGGACGTCCGGCGCTGGGACACCGAGAAAGGCGCACAGCGGCTCCCAGCCGTCCTCGACGTCGTACACGAGCAGGCGATCGGTTGGGACTGTGCGCATCACCGCGTCGTTATGGCGCCCGTAGCGCTCCAGCGCATCCTCGCGACGTTCGAAGTCACCACCGAGAATGCCCCGGCGCAGCGGCTCGTCGGCCACCATCAACCCGTCCACCGCGGCTGCCTCGGCAACGGCAACCCCCGGGCCGCCGGCCAGCGCAAGCTCCTGCGTCGCCCGCAGGCAACTCGCATAGCTCGCGTACCACTTGTCAGCGTCGCGGACGCTCAGCACCACCACGGACGATGGCCACGCCTCGATGAGCTCGCGGTAATGCCGAGCACCAATCCAACCCGCCGCCGCGCTCCAGGGACCGAGATCGTTGCGCCAGTCAAGCGGCGCGCCAGCGTTGCGAGCTCGGTCGAGCACCCCTCCGCGCTTCGGCGCCGTCAGTGGATGCAGGCATGGCCCGACACCAAGCCACTCGAGCGCCGTCTTCAGAGAGACCGTGCCGGTCCTTGTATAGCCGGCACCAATCACTTTCACGGCTGGCTCCTAACAGTGGGTTGTCGAGTCGGCAAAACCGCCCTATTCCCCCTCAACATCCTAACAAATCCCTACATGGCCTAACAGTGCGTAACAATACCGACGATCGTGGACACCGCGCGCCGCTTCGCGGCTTGTGCGCTGCCGCTCTGTCAAGCTTCTCGCCCTGCGGCCCCACCAAGGCTTGCTGTACATCCCCGAAGGAGACTCGCAATGCAGCTGATCGGAGCAGGTCTGCCACGCACCGGCACGCTGACACAGAAGCTGGCGTTCGAGATGCTTGGCCTTGGTCCCTGCTACCACTGGGTCGATGTGCTGGCGGACCTCAATCGCGTCGAGCAGTGGGAGCGCGCGCTCGACGGGCAAAACCCCTGGGAGGAGATCCTCGGCGGCTACGAGTCGACAGCCGATTGGCCCGCCGGCTTCTTCTATGCCGAGCTCGTTGACGCCTATCCGCAGGCCAAGGTTGTGCTCAGCGTCCGCGATCCGGAACGCTGGGAGGCCAGCTTTCGCGAGACGATCTGGAACATGTGCTTCGGCGGCTCGCTGATCCGCCACCTCTCCGCAGCGCGCGCAGCGGTCGACCCCCGCTGGGAGCGCTACCTGCGCCTCGTGGATCGCATGTTCTGGACCGAGCGCGGTACGTTCGCCGGGGCAAACGCGACGCCGGAGGAGATGATCGTGGCGATGCAGGGTCATGAGGAGGCCGTCAAGCGCGTTGTGCCAGCTGAGCGTCTGCTCGTTTGGGACGTGACCGAGGGATGGGAGCCACTCTGCGCGTTTCTCGGCGTTGCGGTCCCGGATGAACCGCTTCCTCACGTAAACGATCGCGAGACCTTCATTAACCGCGTCGCAGCCGGCGCGATCGGAGCCCTGAGCGCCTGGCAGGAGGCGCGCACCTCGGCCGCGACTTAGGGCAACGGCGGCGGCGACGAGTAAGAGGTCTGTTTGCCGCGAGCGACGGGCGCTCAGGCGGGCAGGGCCGGCAGCGCTTCGAGAACACACGCGGCGGCGGCGGCGACGTCGAGCGCTTCGGTCAGCTCGATCTCGGGATGGAGCGGCTGCTCGTAAGGAGCGCCTACGCCGGTGAGGTTGGGGAGCGCGCCCTGAAAGGCCTGCGCATACAGGCCCTTCACGTCGCGCCGCGCACACTCGGCGAGGCTCGTGTTCACGAACACCTCGACGAAGTCCAGGCCCGCTTCTTCATGGAGTTCGCGAGCGTGCTGGCGGTCGGCGGCGTAGGGAGAAACCAGACAGACCAGCGCGACGGAGCCAGCATCGGCAAAGAGCACCGCGAGCTCGGCGACGCGACGCGCGTTCTCAGCACGGTCGCCGCGGCTGAAGCCGAGGTCGCTGCAGACGCCGTGACGCAGGTTGTCGCCGTCGAGCCGATAGGCCCAGCGTTGGGCCTCGAGCAACTCCTCTTCGACCGCCGATGCGATCGTCGACTTTCCGGCCCCCGACAGCCCGGTGAACCAGACGGTCGCCCCACGCTGATTGACCCTTGCCCAACGCGCGAGGCGATCGACGTTGCCATCGTGCCAGGACACATTGTGCGCGCCCGCAGGCACCGGCCTCAGCGTTGCAGCGGTCGCAGATGTCAGATCCTCAAGCCGAACCTGGGCCATGGTTAAAGGTATCCAACCTTGTTGAGGTCGTCTATGGGCATATTCATGCGCGCGTTGCGTGCCGGGCGTGCCCACTTGCGCTGCGGCATGCAAGCATAATGTTAGGCCAGGTTAAGAAGCGATTAAACTTCGCCAATGGTTGCCCTGGGTGTTGCCCTGGGTGTTGCCCTGGAGCAACATAGCCAGCCAGCCGGACAAAGAAGCGCGAGCGCGTCTCGCCGTGAGAAGTCGGCGTTGGCGCCGAAGCGCACCACCGGAAACGGTCGCAACTGCCCCCACTTCAGCCCCGCGATGTAAATGGCGCGGACTTCCCGACGACCTGGCCGCTGGCAGCGAGCGCCTCGACTTCGAAGGTCTTGTAATCCTCGGCGAGTGGGATCGTCGTCTCGAACCCCGACCTCTCGGCGGTCTTCACGACGCTCAGCTTGCTCGCGCTCGGTCCGGCGAGGACTCTCCAGGACGCGAGCCGAGTGGCGCCGTTCCAGCTCGCGTAGACCGTCGTCTTGCCAGCTGCTGTGCGAGCGGCGCCCACTGGCGGCGTTAGCGGCAGGCCGACCCACGGCTCGAGCATCGCCCGGTAGCTGAGGTCCGATCCCGGGAAGTAGCCATCGAGCAGCAGCTTGCCCGAGGGGCTGTACTCGGAGAGGTAGGGCTGCGATCCCCAACCGACGAAAACATTTCCGTTCGACAGCGGCTGTATGTCACCCATGTAGTCAGAGTTGAGGTCGCGGCTGGCGCCGTACTGAGCTAGGAGTGTCGCGGTGTGCGTCTGCGGGTTGAGCTTGAGCGCGAGTCCGCGCGAGGGTCCAGTCGCCGGTACGTATGTGCCGCCTCCGGTCAGCTGGCAGCAGTGATCGTCAAACATCGTGACGGTCGAGTTGGGCTGCAGCGTGACGTCATGTTGCCATTGGAAGGCCGCGTCCCCGCCGAACTTGAAGCTCGAATGCTTGCCGCCAAGCGTCCACTCGATCTTGCCGGTGTTGATGTTGACGAGATAAGCAGCCCAGGTGTCACGCATCGAGACGAGGAAAGTGCCGTTGCCAGTCAGCTCGAGCGAGTTGACGTGGTAGGCGTCCCACGGGAACCCGTTCGTCGGCAGCGTGGCGTAGGAATCGCCGAGCGGAATGTGATCGAGTGCGTCCCAGCTGCGCAGCAGCTTGCCGGTCTTGAGGTTGTACTCCTGCACGGCCGAGTCGATCAGCGCTCCGTTGTAGGCGCCGCCGTATTTCGAGAGGTTCCTCGGGAGGTTCTTGTTCACCGTCACCCATGCGTCATCGCCGCTGATCACGAGCGCGTGCAGGGTGATCGTCCAGCCGTCCTTTGCCCTCAGCGTTGCGACGGTCTGGTAGTGCTGATTGACCACCACGTCCTCGCCGCTTTCCGTCGCGCCGGTGTTCGTTACGACGCCCTGCCACCAGGCGAGCGCCGGCTTGCCTTGATAGGTCTGCAGGCTGAGATTTGCCGCAACGAGCTTCACTGGCACGGGGTGAAACCAGACGGGCTGCAGGCTGTTGTTGAGGATCAGCGGACCGCTCTGGCCAACCATCGGGGGATAGCTCAGGTCGTAGAAGCTCGCGGTGAAGATGTAGCCCGGAGCCAGCTGGCTGGCCGGCGCGGTCTGGTCGGTTTGTAGCGTCGGCGGCTGTAGCGACGGTGTGCTGACGAAGCCGTCAGCGCCGGTCGTGACATAGGCGCCCACCGGTGCTCCGCGAGAGTTTGCGAACGACACGTCCAGCGCGACGAAGGCCGCCAGCAGCACAGCCAGTACCGCGACCAGCCGTCGCGCCATCGCGCCCGTCGGAGCGGACGGCTTGGGCATGGCGAAGAAGGTGACCACCGCGGCCGACCCGGCCAGGCCGGCGCCGATCAGGTAGGCCAGGCGGAACCCGTCGGTCAGTGCCTGCGGCACTTGAACGCCGGTGCCGATCAGGTGGCTGCTGCGCTGCGTCGCCAACGTGATCAGAACCGCTAGCCCGAGCCCGCCACCGATCTGACGCGACGTGTTGACAAGGCCCGACGCCAGTCCTGCCTGTCCCTCCTTGGCGCCCTGCGTGGCGGCGATGGTTGACGGCACGATCGACATTGCGATCCCCGCCGCGGTGAGCAGGCCCGGGATCATCACGTAGACGACGCCGCTGCCGCTCGCGCCGATCCGAGCGAGCAGCAACATGCCGGTGGTCAACATGATCAGCCCGCCGCCGAGCACGGCACGCACGCCGAAGCGGCTCACGAGCTTGCCGGCACGCGAGGCAACGAGCACGATCATCAAGGTCATCGGCAGGAAGATGAGGCCGGTATCGAGCGGCGACAGCCCCAGCACCTGCTGCAGGTAGAGCGAGCTGACAAACCACATCGGGAACAGTGACGCGCTGAAGAGCAGCACGATGTTGTTGGCGATCTGGAGCGGCTTGGTCAGCTCCTTGAAAGGGATCAGCGGTGCGCTGGCAAGCCGCGTCTCGATCACGACGAAGGCCACGAGTAGGACTAGGCCGAGGATGATTGGGCCCAGTGCTTTGACGGTGTCCCACCCAGCAAGGCCCGTTTCGACGACCCCGTAGACGAGCACCATCTGACCGAGGGTCAATGTCAGGGCGCCGGCGATGTCAAAGCTCGCGTGCGCTTTCGCGCGCCGGTGCTCGGCGACGACCACGTATGCCACGGCGGCGGCTCCGATCGCGATCGGAGGGTTGATCAGCAGGATCCAGCGCCAGCTGAGCTCTTGGGTGATGATCCCGCCGAACAAGACCCCCGCCGCGCCGCCAAGCCCGTTCATCGCCGCCCAGGTGCCGATCGCACGATGGAGCTTGGGCCCCGGCGGAAACGACGATGTGATGATCGCCAGCGACGACGCCGCCATCAGGGCGCCCGCAAAGCCCTGCGCCGCGCGGGCGCCGATCAGCAGTCCACGATCCGGTGCGGCACCGCCGGCCAGCGAGGCGAGCCCGAACAGGATGAGAGCCGCGACGATCATCCGCCGCTGCCCGAAGTGATCTGCCGCGCGCCCTCCGAACAGCAGAAAGCCGGCGAAGGTAATCGCATACGCGTCGACCACCCACTGCAGATCGGGCGCCGAGAAGCCAAGGCTCGACTGGATCGATGGCAGCGCCACGTTGACGATGCTCAGGTCGAGGATGACCATGAACTGGGCGACGCAGCAGACCGCCAGTAGCCAGCCCGAGCGCGAGCCCAGCCGGCGCCCGAACGGATGCGACTCGTTGGCCTTTGGGCTTGCCGCTACCTCGGTCATCGTGCTGATGCGATCATTCGGTCGAGTGGCCCTCGCGCGAACACAGGAGTCCAGCCGATGAATCGAACGCTATGGGCCGCCACGCGATGCCTGCTGGCTGCCACGGCGGTGGCTGTGGCGCTGGCCGGCTGCGGCGGCGGTAAGACCCCAAGCGGCTCCAACAAGAGCAAGACCAGCACGAGCACAAGCACACACAAGAAGAAGCCGACCTCCAAAGCGCCGGGCTACTAGACATCGTCCTCACGCTGAGCGCTGCGCGGTCGGCAGCAGGGCGTCGTAGCTCCTGACCGGTTCTGCGTGCGAAGTCCCCAGCACGTGGCCGGCGGCGTCGAGCGCCTGGACCGCCACGTAGCCGTACTGCTTGAGGGCCATGTCGCCGAAGGTCTTGGGCAGGATCGTTGAGCTTTCAAAGCCGGCGGTCGGAATCGTCGCTTGCGGTGCGAGCGATGCTGGGCGCTTGCCGGCGAGCACACGCCAGGCGGCGACCTCGGTGGCGCCGTTCCAGCTCATGTGCACGATCGTCTCTTCGTCGGTGTTGTTGAGGTTGGCGGTCGCGGTCGGTGGGCTCAGCGGGCGTCCGCTCCAGGGGAAGCGGAAGGCACGGTAGAACGTCAAGTCGTATGAAAGGTGGGCGTCGAATAGGAGCCTGCCGTCGGCGGCGTACTCGCTGATCTCGGGCACTCCACCGTAGCCCACGAGCGTGTTCCCGCCCGGCAAGGTCTGCATGTTCCCCTGGCTTGCGGCGAGCAGTGGCGGGTTGGCGTGCGTATAGGCCGAGACCAGACGGGCTTGGTGGGTCTGGACGTCGAGCGCGATCCGCAAGGCGCGAGACTGGGAGTGCACGGGCGGGTTCGAGCCGTCGTCAAAAAGGGTGACCTCCCCGTCGGGAAGTATGCGGCCGTCGTGTTGCCATGCCGTTTGCGTTCCCGGCCCCATCTTGAAGGAGCTCTTGAGACCACCGAGGCGCCAGAGGATGTTCCCGGTGCCGCTCTGGATCTGATAGTCGGCCCAGGTGTTGCGCGCCGAGATGAAGATGTCGCCGTTGGGTTCGGGATCGATCGAGTTGAGGTGAAACCAGTCCCACGCACTCACGCTCGGCGGCGAGGTTTCGGACTCGCCGACAGCGACGTGATCCAGGCTGTGCCACTCCCAGCGCACGAGCCCGGTCTTCATGTCGATCTCCTCCACCACCGGGTCGAGGATCACGCCGTCGCGCGGGCCCCCCTGTGAGGAGAGGTCGCAGCGAATCGGGTTATAGGCAGTGATGTAGGCGAGGTCGTGCGGAGCAATCTGAAAGTCGTGCAGGTCCGCGCTCAACCCGTCGCCGCCCTTGACCGTGGCGACGGCCTGGTAGTGCGAGTTCATGACGATGTCTTCACCCTGCCCGAAGCCCAGGACAAGCACATTGCCCTCCCAGAGGGTCAGGTCGCGCTGGCCTTCGTAGCTCTGCACGTTCAGATCTTCCGCGGCTACTCCACCCGATAGTTGGTCAAACCAGACGAGCCGGCCCTGCGGCGTATAGATCAACGGCCCGTAATGCCCCGCCCCGGGCCCGTTGGTCGTGAAGATGTCGCCCGCCGATCGATCGTGGTCGGGGTCGGTAACCGTGAGGATCGGCGCTTGGACGCCGGGCAGGGTCTCGAATGTCTGATAGTCGCTGGGTGCTGCCTGCGGGTTCGCGTACTCCCCCTGGCCCACTGTCGAAAACGGGGTATCGACACCAAAGCCGAAAACGACACGCGTACCGCCGTCGGTTGTGCCGATCACCGCATGGACCACGACCTGCTCGCCCGGTGTGAAAGGTGTCTCAGGGACGAAGCTCGCGCCATCGCCCTGTGAGTAGCCGAGCAGCCGGCCGTGGTGCTGGCCGCTGCGCCGACCGACGACGGAGACATCGTGGATCTCGGCGACCGGCACGCCGAGGAAGCTGATCTGCGTGTGTGGATCTGCAGTGTCCGTTCCCGGCGCCGGCGAGACATCGACGTCAACCCCTGCCAGCTTGGCGCTGTGGTTGAGCGTCGCCGGCAAACACGAGGGCGCAACGGCTGCGGACGCCTTCGCAGCGTGTGAGAGCGAGGTACTGCGCGCGTCGCTCCCAGCGGAGCCATAGCCTGCGATCGCTAGCCCGCTGACCGCCACCGCGAGAGCGCAGGCGAGTGCGCGGGAATGGCGGCGGAGCGCTCTGAAGGTGGGTGCTCCGGCTCTCGTGCTGGGGGCTGGCATCGCTCGTTCTCTCGTCTGTCGTCGCACTCTGGCCACGCCAACTGAACCTCGCAGCTGGCGTCGATCACCCCGGTAGGCAGCCTAGCTGCTCCTAGACGGATCGGGCGTCAGCCGCGTTTCTCTCGCTCTTCAGGGCGCCTTTAAGTGGCGCGGCTAGCCTCGTGGCTTGCCGGCGACCAGGCCAGACTCAGGCTCTCGTCCACCCGAATCTGGCTCATTTCTGACCCGACGCCAGCTCTTGGTGGGCGGCGGCTCGATGCTCGGCGCGCTCGCGATCGCCGGCGCCGGCAGGAGCCTGATCGACGGGTCGGCGGCAGGTGCGTCGTCGGCCGCGGCCAACGCCATCAACGGGATTCCGGCAGCCCGCACGCCGGCGTTCCACTCGCGGCCGGACTTGCGGATCCCCGGCCTTGCGGTCGACGTGGACACCGGCACGACGGCCTCCGGCCTGATCTTTCTCGCTCCCTACGGCGGCAAGCACGGACAAAAGGGCGCTGTCATCGTCGACGGCTCGGGCTCGCCGGTCTGGGAGCAGCCGCTCAATGGTCTCGAGACGGACAACTTCCGCGTGCAGACCTACCAAGGACGACCGGCACTCACCTGGTGGGAGGGAAAGATCGAGCTGGGCCACGGCGTAGGCAGCTACGTCATCGCGAACGGTGCCTACGAACCGATCAAGCGCGTGCAAGCCGGCAACGGATTGAACGGCGACCTGCACGAGTTCCTGCTCACCTCGCGTGGGACGGCGCTATTCACCGCCTACGCCATTAGGAACGCTGATCTGAGCTCGGTCGGCGGTTCGCGAAACGGCACGATCCAGGACGCGATCTTCCAAGAGGTCGATCTCGCCAGCGGGCGCGTGCTGCTCGAATGGCACAGCCTCGATCACATCGCGTTGGCCGAGTCCTACTGGCCGGTGGGCAAACGCTGGGACTACGTCCACCTCAACTCGATTGATGTCGACGTCGCCGACGAGAACAGCCTGTTCGTCTCCTCGCGTAACACCCACACCATCTACAAGATCGACCGCAAGTCGGGCGAGATCATCTGGCGACTCGGCGGAAAGCGGAGTGATTTCGAACTGGGTACCGGTGCGGTGTTCGCTTGGCAGCACGACGCCCGCAGCCACCCCGGCGGCGTGATCACGATCTTCGACAACGAGGGTGCGCCCTTCGTCGGTGACACGCCGACGCGCGGGATCGTGCTCGTAGTCGATGAGCAGGCGATGACGGCGAGCCTGCAAAGCCAATACCTGCATCCCGTACCGCTGCAGGCCGCAAGCAAGGGCAACGTCCAGCTGTTGGCGAACGGGAACGTCTTCGTCGGGTGGGGAGCCGAGCCTTTCGTCTCGGAGTTCTCGGCGTCCGGGGAGCTGCTCTTCGACGCGCGTCTGGGCGCCGGCTATCAGGGCTACCGCGCGTTTCGTATTCCTTGGAGTGCGACGGGGGAGGGGAGTCCGAGTGTTGTGGCGAAGCGTGATGGTGCTTCGGGGACTGAGCTGTGGGTCAGTTGGAATGGTGATACGCGGGTTGTGCGTTGGCTTGTGCTTGGGGGT